>ERZ779880.76-NODE-76-length-147586-cov-13.198677_pt1 | contig 147586 bp, 155 predicted proteins | sample MGYA00511555_ERZ779880 | MGnify/ENA primary metagenome ERZ779880 (study PRJEB29588, sample SAMEA2145815) | human gut metagenome | biome: human gut; feature: human-associated habitat; material: faeces | place: Denmark | collected 2008/2010 ... | reverse complement strand
AAATGAATGATGTGATTGATGAAGTGCAGAAAAGACTTGGAGAAGAATATGAGGTCAAAAGGAAGATGTACTGTCTGACAATCTGTATTACTATAACGCCGTAAATGACGCTGTAAGCATTGTGGAATAGGAGGCTGGCATGAAATATACATTTAGGAGTGAAAAAGAGCTTCAGGAGGTTATATTTTAGTCGCTCATCAGATTAAAAAACATCACTATTACCAACATCAATATTAACATTATTAATATCGGAGGTAACATGATGGATGTCCAAAAGAAAAGACCGCCGCCTTGTCTATGATATCTTGCTTCATTGTAAACAATATCTAGCACCAGCCATACAATGTTGTACAATGAAAATCCTAATATAAAGCTGCGTTCTACAATAAACTTACTCTCTCTGCATATATAGCGTTAGATATTATTATAGCATGGATTTGGACAAATATCATTCAACTGTTGTGATATTGCCTTAATAAACATTATTGTGATTTTGGGCACTTTTATGTCACTTGGTATCAGTGGGAGTAGAATGATTGTAAATGGAAGTTCTAACTTGGTTGAGTTTTATGTTAAAATGGGTAAAATGAATTGTAATTTATAGAGAAAAGCACATGTCAAAGAATCTTTGCGTAACTATATATGTAATGTGATGATTGCTTTATTTTGGACATTATTTTTCGTATAATATTATTGAAAGGAGGTCGTAATATTATGAATATAGGAAATCAAATATTGAACATTCGGAAAGAAAATCAATTAACACAAGAGGAGTTTGGCAAATTATTTCATGTTACCCGATAAACTGTTTCAAATTGGGAAAATGGAAAAAGTTATCCTGATTTGCAAATACTTGTAAGCATGAGTAATCAATTTGATAAGGGCGGTCCTGCTGTGCAGCATGTGTGAGAATAAAAGGAGATGGCAGCATTATGAACAAGGCATATGAGCGAGAAACAGAAATGTGGAATCAGGTATTTAAGGAATGTACACCTGTGGATTTAAGAAATTTAGATTTACAAGTGGAAACAATGTTTGACGAGGCGTTAAAGCTGTTTGCACAAAAAACAACAAATGTATTAGATTTTGGCTGTGGTACAGGAGATATTTCTTTTCAATATTTGCAGTATCAGCCTACACATAAAGTTTTAGGAATTGATGCTTCAAAAACGGGCATAGAATTTGCAACTGAAACAGCAAAATTAAGTGATTATAAAACGGCAACTTTTCTTGAAGGTACAGACCATACGGTAAAGCAATTAGAAGAAAATTCATTTGATGGAGTGATATTATCAAATGTGTTGGATGTAATGCCTAAAGATGTGTCAAAGGAGGTAGTTGAAGATTTAGAACGGGTATTGAAGCCTGGTGGATATTGGTTTATTAAAATGAATCCGTATTATTCAAAAGAAGAACTGGAAAGTTTCGGATATGAGAATATGGGAAATAACATTTATGAAGAGAATCATATTATGAGACTAAGACAGGCTACAACAAATTACTGGAAAGAAAGATTTGCACGTTTTGGAAAGGAAATTATTTATCTGGAATTTGAGTATCCGTGGCAGGAGGGAATGAATCGTCTGTTTGTTTACCAGAGTTAAAAGAATCTGGCTGTGCCACATTTGCAATAATAAGAAGTTTGCGCTATAATACTATTTAAACAAGTCGTGAAATTTAGTATTGATTTAGGAGATATCGCTTATGAGAGTATTTTATGGGCTTATTATTACAGCGGTAATTTTAATGATTGGGGCGTGTGCTTTAAAGGCATATAAAAAAGAGGGTGCATTGGCAAGAGTTGTGTTTTTATATGAGCTTGGTGCATTTATATGTGGGATAATATTTTTAGTATATATATGTGTTCCAGGAATTACCATTACAGTGTTGTGCAAGGGACTTATTATGGCGAGCTTTGACTGGCTGCTTGTACTTCTTATGTATTATACCCAGTATTATACAGGCATGTTTAAGGGCATTGTGAGTGTAAAAGTATTTATGATTGCCTATTCGCTGTTTGAGACCGTTGCATTTTTGATTAATGCATGGACGAGATGGATATTTGATATAACAGATATATCGGATGACCAGATAATTGTTCAGTTTGCAAAGGGGAATGTTCTGGGTAGGTTACATTATGTATATGCTTATGGCATTATGTTGATGCTTATTTTAAGTTATATAGTAATGGTTGAGAGAATGTCAAGATTCTACAGATTCAGGTATTTTGCTATTCTTATATTATTATTTGCTGCATCTTTACTTGATATAATGACTACATGGTCTGATTCAATATATGACATGTCAATGGTTGCATTTGGTATCATGTCTGTACTTATATATTATCTGACATACAGTTATGTTCCTAATGAGCTTATTGAGAATACATTTTCACTTATAATCAGAGATATGAATAGTGGAATTATATGTTTTGATAATGCTGGAAGATGTATATATTGTAATGGTATTGTTAAAGAAATGTATTCTATTACTGATAATATTAATGAAGTAGAGCATAATTATGCAAGCTGGCTTCAGACTCAGACAGAGCATGATAATAAGAAATTCAGGCAGACAATCAGCGAGGGGAAAGAGAGAAGAAGCTTTGATATTTCATATAATCGTGTATATGATGATAAGCATAATTTTATATGTGATTATTTCATATTTAATGATCGTACGGAAGCTGTTGAGCTTTTAGAATATGAAAAGTTCAGAGCTACACATGATAATCTCACGGGACTTCTTAATAAGGAGCAGTTCTATGAGGAAACTGCAAATGTAGTGAGAAACGACAGGAATCACAAATATTGCCTGGTGTGCAGTAATATTAAAGATTTTAAGCTTGTTAATGAGCTTTTTGGAATCGAAAAAGGTGATGAGATTATTAAAATGCAGGCGGGGCTTATCAAGGCTTCATCTGAAAGTGGCTATATATGTGGAAGAATCCAGAATGACAGATTTGCTGTGTGTATGCCGAAGGACGGTTTTAAGAATGAAATAATGCAGAATAGTATTGTAAGCATGCAGGACAGATTCAATAATGCATCATTTAAGATAAGGGTTGTAGTAGGTGTTTATGATATTGAAGATGTTGATGAGCCTGTAAGTAATATGTGTGATAAAGCATTTATTGCGAGCGAGACTATTAAGAATAATTATGAAACTAATATTGCATACTATGATGATAAGCTGTTAAAGAGAACTCTTGAAGAAAGAAGAGTTATTGGAGAATTTGAGGGTGCACTTGAAAGAAAAGAATTTAAAATGTTTCTTCAGCCACAGGTTAATACGCATGGTAAAACTTATGGAGCAGAGGCACTTGTGCGTTGGCAGCATCCTGATAGAGGGTTGCTGTCGCCATTCTTCTTTATTGATATTCTGGAGACTACAGGTCTTATATATAAGCTTGATATGTATATGTGGGAATGTGCAGCAGCTAAATTAAGTGAATGGAAGAAGAAGGGTGATATGGTTCATTATATTTCTGTAAATATATCTACTAAGGATTTTTATCTTATAGATGTATATGAGGTTATTACATCGATTGTTAAGAAATATGATATTGAACCTAAGATGTTAAAGTTAGAGATTACCGAGACAGCACTTATGTCTGATCTTAAGAAGAATATGGAGGTAATTAAGAACCTCAGGGATTATGGATTTAAGATAGAGATTGATGATTTTGGAAGTGGATATTCTTCGCTGAATATGTTAAAAGATATAAGTGCAGATGTTCTTAAGATTGATATGGCCTTCCTTCGTGCTACAGAGAATGAGGTTAAGGGACAGGATATTCTGGAGACTATTATTTCTCTTGGTGGAAAGCTTGGAATGGAGGTAATTACTGAAGGAGTAGAGACAGACAAACAGCTTCTTATGCTGACAGAGATGGGGTGTCATATATTCCAGGGATATTATTTCTCAAAGCCTATACCAGTCGAAGAATTTGAACAAAAATATATGAATGAATAATGGGAGGAAGTTATGAGCGAGAATTGTTCAGGAAGCTGCTCAAGCTGCAGTTCAGACTGCGAATCAAGAAAAGGACCACAGATAGTGCGTAATGCCAATAATGGCAAAGTTAAGAAGGTTATAGCTGTTGTCAGTGGCAAGGGTGGGGTTGGTAAATCACTTGTCACATCAATGCTGGCAGTTAAAGCCAATAAGGAAGGAAAGAAAGCGGCAATACTTGATGCAGATATTACAGGACCATCAATTCCTAAGTCTTTTGGACTTACAGAAAGGGTAACATGTAATGAAGATGGAACTGTAATGTATCCTGAGACTTCAAAGAATGGTATTAAGGTTATGTCACTTAATCTTCTTATGGAAAAGGAGACTGACCCGGTTATATGGAGAGGCCCTGTTATTGCTGGTGTTGTTAAGCAGTTCTGGGAAGATGTTGACTGGGATGAGACAGACTGTATGTTTGTTGACTGCCCTCCAGGAACAGGAGATGTTCCTCTTACAGTTTTCCAGTCTATGCCAATAGATGGAATCATTATAGTGACTTCACCACAGGACCTTGTTTCAATGATTGTTGAGAAGGCAATTAATATGGCTAAGCTTATGAATATTCCAGTTCTTGGAATTGTCGAGAACATGTCTTATTTCAAATGTCCAGACTGCGGTAATATTCATTATATATACGGAAAGAGTAAGATTGATGAAGTGGCAGCAGCTAATGATATCAAGACTGTTGCAAAGCTTCCAATGGATGCAAAGGTAGCTGAACTTGTCGATTCAGGAAAGGCTGAGGAACTAGATGTGACTGCATTAGATGAAATATTTAATGCAATTATGGGGTAACATAATAATATATATAATTGTCTTATAGAAGCTTTATTATTTACAAACCTATTTTAAAGAAATGATAGCAATTTTTCTGTACTTTGTGCCATAAATCACTAGAATATATGGTTGGATTACAGTATTATTATAGATAAAGAATGCAGATAAGTTATTTTGTAATAGGTAGGAGTAAATTATGGCAAATTCAAAAAAAGGCAAGATTGATATGACCACAGGTCATATAATGAGAAATATTATATTGTTTGCGATACCGATTATTATTGGAAATGTATTGCAGCAGTTATATACTACAGTTGATGCACTTGTAATAGGTAAATACTGTGGTGATACATCTTTAGCTGCGGTAGGAACGAGTTCACAGCCAGTTGAAGTATTATTATGTGTCTTTTTAGGAATAGGAACAGGTGTGTCTATTCTTATTTCACAATATACCGGGGCCAGGGAATCGGGAAAGGTTGTTTCAGTATGCGGAACTTCAATAACATTTATATATATTATAGGTATTCCGATTGGAATTCTTGGATGGTTTGCAGCACCGTATATTCTGGAATTCATGAAAGTGCCGCAGGATGTGTGGGATGCCGCATTAATCTATACGAGGGTTGTATTCTTAGGCACACTTGGTAATCTGGGCTATAATATGAACGCCGGAATTTTAAGAGGACTTGGAGACAGCAAGGCTTCGCTATGGTTTCTGGTTGTGTCATGTGTTTCTAATATACTATTTGATTTATTGTTTGTTGCAGTGTTTGGAATGGATGTAGCCGGGGCAGCACTTTCTACAAGTATTGCCATGTTTATATCATGGATTATAAGTATTGTTTACATAAGAAAGAAGTTTCCGGAGATACAGTTTACATTTTTGCCGAGAAGATTCTCTGGAACAATGATGAAGGATATTCTGGCTATTGGCTTACCTGTTGGACTTAATAATTCGCTTTATTCATTAGGACATGTTGCATTACAGACCTTTAATAACTCACAGGGGGCTATATTTATGGCCGGAGGTGCAGTAGCAGGAAGAATTACAGGATGCGCTAACATAGCAATTACCGGATTATCTTCGGCGGCCACTACATTTTCAGGACAGAATTATGGTGCTAAGAAATATTCAAGAATTAAAGAGGGACACTGGAGAATTCCATTGTGTTCAGGTCTGATTACATTAAGTTTTGGATTGCTTTTTATAATGATACATAAACCTATAATCCGTTTCTTCTCGTCAGATGAAATGGTATTGATGTATGCTAGCAGACATGTTGTTGTCATGCTGCTTTCACAGTGGTTTTATGCTATCTTTAACTGTATAATATCTATTGTAAACGGAACAGGAAAGGTGCGTTATACTACAATTGTCAACATCCTTATGCTTTGGGCAGTCAGAATTCCAAGTGCCTATATTATTAACAGATACTTTGATGGAACATGGGTAATGTTGTGCTTCCCAATTTCTTTCAGCTTTGGAATGTTTGCAATGATAGGTTATTATCTGTTCTCGCCTGCATGGAAGGAAGTTATGAGACTGGCGGAAAATAAACAAAATGAATGTGAACAGAATCTGGCGTGAGGTTGACGACCTCGTAAGAATATGGTAATATAGCATATGTTCGCGGATATGGCGGAATTGGCAGACGCGCTAGATTTAGGTTCTAGTGTCAACAGACGTGCAGGTTCAACTCCTGTTATCCGCATATTTTTTTAGGCTGATGCACTTTTTGTGTGTCAGCTTTTTTTATTTGGAAAATATCAGATTGTGGTGTACAATAAAAAAAACATGTCCGGAAAGGAGGCCAATATGGCAGAGTATGTATTAGAAAACAACATTTTAAAAGTTACGGTGGATTCTAAGGGATGTGAAATAAGAGATGTATTGTGTAAAACGGACAATACACACAGAATGTGGAATGCCAATCCCGAAGGATGGAAAAGAGTTGCACCTGTTCTTTTCCCGCTTATTGGCAAATATAAGGATAACCAAAGCATTTATAATGGAAAAGTATATGAAATGGGTCAGCACGGATTTGCAAGAGATATGGAGTTCACACTTGTTAAACATACTGACGATATGCTGGTTATGAGACTTGAATCCGATGAAAATACTAAAGAAAAATATCCTTTTGATTTTACATTGGAGCTGGAGTATCACCTTATTGACAATGAAATTAAAGAGGTGTACAGAGTAATCAATAAAGATAATGTAATGATGCATTTCAGCATAGGTGGTCATCCGGCTTTTGTAACACCAGAGAATGATGCAAGCATGGCTGGCTGTAAGATAAGATTTGATGCAGACAGAATTACATATCATCTGATAGGAGATTATCAATTAATGGCTAGGGAAGAGTATGAGCTGCCATTAATTAATCATGAATATACAATACAAGAGGACAGCTTTGAAAAAGATGCATTTATAATTGAGGGAAGTCAGGCAGGAACTGTAAGTCTTATAAAAAATGAAAAGCCTTTTGTTACAGTTAAGTTTGATACGCCGGTATTTGGTCTGTGGTCATGCAAATCAAAAAATGTTCCATTTGTATGTATAGAGCCGTGGTATGGAAGAACAGATGCCATAGATTTTACAGGGGAGCTTAAGGACAGGGAATACAGTAATCATCTTGATGCCGGAGAAGTTTTCGAGAAGTCATTTTCAATCTTATTTTATTAATAACATTATTAACATAAAAACAGCGCCGTATGCCATTGTATGCAATATAGCGCTGTTTTTTATGCAAAGTGATTACTTTAAAAACATATGTATTAAACTGTTATTTGCTTTTGTGTATGGCTGGTAGCGCATAGGCAGGTCAAGCCAGCATTTTTTATCTACAATGCTCTTATAGTGTGAAAATGTATCAAATCCGGCTTTTCCGTGATATGAGCCCATGCCGCTTTCACCGAATCCGCCAAAGCCCATATTGGAAGTTGCAAGGTGAATGATTGTATCATTGATACATCCACCACCGTAATTGCATCTTGAGGTTACATAACGGGCTTCTTTCTTATTCTTAGTGAATATATACAGAGCAAGCGGGTGCATGTGTGCATTAACAGTGTTTACTGCATCCTCGACAGAGTGAAAGGTAAGTATAGGCATAAGCGGACCAAAAATTTCTTCCTGCATCACAGAGTCGTCAAATGTAACATTATCCATTATCGTAGGTTCAATACGCAGTGAATCTGCATCTGATGCACCACCAAGAACGACTTTGCCATTATCGATAAGACCTGATATTCTGTTAAAATGCTTTTCATTAACAATTTTGCCATAATCATTGTTGTTAAGTGGAGAATCTGTAAACTGGCGCTTTGTTTCGTGGATAAGTTCTTTCACAAGCTGGTCCTTGATACTGTCCTGAACATATATGTAATCAGGCGCAACACATGTCTGTCCGCAGTTTAAGAATTTGCCGAATACAATTCTTCTGGCAGCAAGCTTTAAGTCCGCAGATTCTGTTACTATACATGGGCTTTTTCCGCCAAGCTCAAGTGTTACCGGGGTTAAGTATTCAGCGGCTTTGCGCATAACTTCCTTGCCGACAGCCTGGCTTCCTGTGAAGAATATGTAATCAAAATGTTCATTAAGCAGACAGTTATTTTCAGCTCTTCCGCCAGTTACAACAGATACATAAGCAGGGTCAAATACTTCTTTTATTATGAGGCACATAACATCGCTGACATAAGGTGAGTACGCACTTGGTTTAAGAATCGCAGTGTTTCCTGCGGCAATTGCATCAACAAGGGGTTCCATTGTCAGAAGAAATGGATAATTCCAAGGACTCATAATAAGGACAACTCCGCGTGGTGACGGCTTTTTAAAGCTTCTGGAATGAAATTGCGCAAGGGGTGTTGGAACATTTTTCTCTCTGCTGAATTTCCTAATATGTTTTAGCATATAAGATATCTCACTGAGAGTAAGCCCGACTTCACACATATAACTTTCAAACTGGCTTTTGCCAAGGTCTTTATAGAGAGCATCAAATATTTCATTCTCATGTTTCTTAATTGCCGAATATAGTTTCTTTAAAGCATCAATTCTTACATTTATATCAAGTGTTGTACCTGTAAGAAAGAAATGTCGCTGCGATTGTACAAGTTTATTGATTTGTGTTGCTTCCATATTATACCTCATTTTCATGTGTATTATCTTTCATAAGTTTATAGTAGAATTGTTCGAGTGTCTTAGCGTCCATAAGAACCGGAACAGGGTAGAGAGGGTTAGCCTCTTTGTCAGCATACCCTGCAAGCTTAGGAATATCCTTCTCTTTAATCTCAGGAATTGTATCACCAATGTTAAATCTTGCTTTCATATCTTTGACTGCCTGTATAAATGCTTTGGCAGCAGTCTCATCTGGCATATCCTTATCTGCAACACCGGCGGCAATTGCAAGGTCATGCAGCTTTTTATAGATGGATTCTCCATAGCTTTCAAGAACCATTGGGAGAATTACGGCATTTGCAAGTCCATGAGGAACATTATATTCGCCACCTAGAGAATGTGCAACTGCATGGACATATCCTACATATGATTTAGTGAATGCACATCCGGCATAATAAGCAGCTTTAAGCATATTCTTTCTTGCTGTTGTATCAGAACCGTTAGTGTATGCTCTGTCAAGATTGTTAAATATTAACTCAGTAGCCATAAGTGCATCTTTTCTTGTACCCGGAGTTGTTGAGTTTCCGATGTAGGCTTCAACGGCATGTGTAAGTGCATCCATTCCGGTAGTTGCGGTAATTGAAGCAGGAAGTGTAAGGGTTACTTTCGGGTCAAGGACTGCATATCTTGGAATAAGCGGAAAGTCGTTGATAGCATATTTGTGGCGGGTTGTGGCGTCTACAATTACGGCTGCAAGAGTAGTTTCACTTCCAGTTCCTGCTGTTGTAGGAATTGCAACCAGCAGAGGAAGCTTTGCATGGACCTTAAGGATTCCTCCAAGCTTAGACAGATGTGTCTTAGGTCTTGCAATTCTTACACCAACAGCTTTGGCACAGTCCATGCTTGAACCGCCACCAAAGCCGATTATGCAGTCACATTTGTTATCTTTATATATGGCAAGTGCCTCTTCCACGGTATCAGTTGTAGGGTTAGCTACAGTTTTATCGTAAACATGGTATTCAATGCCGGCATTGTCGAATACATCTGTAAGCATAGAAAGAATGCCAAGCTTTGCAATTCCAGGATCAGTAATAATTATAGGACATGATTTCTTCTTTTTGTTAAGTACAGATGGAATGTCAGATAATGCACTTACAATTTTAGGCTTCCTGTATGGAAGAAATGGCAGTGCAATCTTGAATACAGTCTGAAAACTTCTGCAATATATTTTCTTGAAAATGTTCATTGTACACCTCTTTTGAATTTAAAATATTTTGACTACCAAATTATAATACCCGCAGTTCATATTGACAAGGGGTCAGTCAGGAATCTGCAGTCCGGTTCCATCCATATGGAAATTCTCAGTATTAATAAGCTGTGATACAGGCACGATTTCGTAGCCTTGGGACTGCAGCCCGGTTATTACAGATTCGAGAGCTTCGGCTGTATATTTAGCACCGTTGTGCATAAGAATTATGGAACCGTTCTTAAGAGCTTTATGTGTTGTCACGGTCTTAATTATGTTGTCTGTTCCATAGTCCTTCCAGTCGAGGGAATCTACATCCCATTCTATAGGATAGAAGTTACAACCATAGACTGTATCAATAAGTGTTGAATTATAATCACCGTATGGCGGGCGGAACAGGAAGCTCGTATATCCGGTGATTTCTTTTATTTTATTGGCAACAGACATGATTTCATCTTTCTGCTCATTTACAGAAAGTTTACTCATTTCTTTATGGTTCTGGCTGTGATTGCCGAGGTCGTGACCACGGTTATAGATTTCAAGAACCTTATCAGGGTAGCTGTCCACCCAGCCTCCAGTCATGAAAAATGTGGTTTTGATATTATATTTATCAAGAATGTCAAGAATTTTTATAGTATCTTCATCGCCCCATGCGGCGTCAAATGATATGGAAACATATTTTTTGGAGGTATCAAGATTAGTCTTTTTACTAAGGTCAACACAGTATATAGGAAGTTTACGGCTGCCTATGCTGCAATTGCCCATGATTGCGCCGCCGCCAATTCCATTTCCCTGATTGGATGAGTTGTATGGCGGTAATCTGTCGGAATTGGGAGTGTTGTCAGAAGGATGTTGGGTGTCTGATGATTCCGATGTTTCGTTATTGGTTTTAGTTGTTTTTACAATTGAATCTGATGATGTTTTTTTATGTCTTGCGGTTATTATGCCACAGATTACTAAAATGATTATAACGCAGTATATGAATATAATGCGCATTTGTTTATTAGAAAAAAGAGACATACTGATACCTCGGATAATGCTTAGTATCAATATATCTCTTTACATTTTAAAAAATTACTGCTTTTTTCATTACTTAGCAGAAGAACTGCTTTCTGTTGCAGATGTATCTTTAACAAGACCATCAGGATGGAGTGAAACATTTAATTCACTTGTGCTTTCGTCGTAATCATCGCCAAGAATCTGCTTAACGAGAGTCTGGCAGTATGAAAGGCTGAAATCAGAGCAGCCGGAATCGTTGCGGATTGCGTTGCCTGATGCAAGTGATTCTGTGTAATCACTTAATTTATATGTTGTGATTGCTTTCTGGCCGAAAAGCTTCTGTGTTATAACAGGTGTAAGATTATAATTCTTAACATAACAGCCTGTTTCATCTTTAACAAGTGTCATCTTAGCCATACCGCCTATCATACGAGGCTTCTGGTCCTGATTAGAAACGAAGTTACCAAGTGAATAGTATACAAGCATTTCATGCCCCTTAGTATCAGATACTACCTCGACAGGCTCAAGGACATGAGGATGTGTACCGATAACAACATCAACACCAAGGCTTAAGAAAAGCTGTGTCCAGTAATTCTGGTTAGAATCTGGTGTGTAGACATATTCAGTACCCCAGTGTGGAAGTACAATAACCATATCAGCAAGCTGTTTAGCCTTAGTTACATCTGCTGTAATCTTATCTTTATCAAGCATGTTTACAATATAAGGCTTGGAATCAGGAATAGGAATTCCATTAGTTCCGTATGTGTAGTTAAGGAATGCTATCTTGAAGCCTTCTTTTTCATAAACATATATATTTTCATAGTCTTCCTCTGTTTCGTTGATACCAAGAACAGTAGTATCAGGATGATAAGTTTTCCAGAATGAAAGGCAGTTCTCAACACCCTTAAGCCCCTTGTCTAATGTGTGGTTGGTAGCATGAAGGATAATGTTGAAGCCTGCTTTAACTTCTGCATCACCAAGTGCCCATGGTGAGTTAAATGTTGGATATCCTGTGTAAGCAAAATCAGAACCGCCGAGGATTGTTTCCTGATTAACGATTCTTATGTCTGCAGAGCTTATATCCTTAGCTATGTTAGTGTAGAGGTGGTCGAAGTTGTAAGTTCCATCATCCATAAGACCACTTTTTACAACACCTTCATGCATAAGCATATCACCAATCATCATAAGGTCAACCTCTATAGTCGGAACCTTGGTTGTAGTTTCTTCCTCTGTTGTTGGTTCAGCAGTGGTTTCATTATTCTGGTTATCGGCAACAGAAGGATTATTTTCTTTTTTGTGACTGCCAATAACAGCGGATACGATACCTATAGTTACAACAAAGAGTACAGCAGCAATGATAGCAATGAGTTTTACATTAAGTTCAGAGCGTCTGCGTCTCTTAAGAGGTACATTTGTTTTCTTAGCCATAATTTATCTCCCTTAAAATTATTAATATATGTCTTAAAAAGACGAAATATGCATAACTATGGTACATTAAGAAACAAAATTATTCAAGAAAAATATTAGTATTCTACACAAAGAGATTAAAATGTAGTATATTTATAAAAGCTGGCAATAAGCCACAATAAGAAATATATAATTATAACGGAGGTTTCTTATGAGCAGATACACTAAGGACGATATATTCAGAATGGTTGAAGAAGAGGATGTAGAGTTCATACGTCTTCAGTTTACTGATATTTTTGGAACACTTAAGAATATTGCAATTACTTCAAGCCAGCTTGAGAAGGCACTTGATAACAAATGTATGTTTGATGGTTCTTCTGTTGAAGGCTTTGTAAGAATTGAAGAGTCAGATATGTATCTGTATCCTGACTACGATACATTTGAAATATTCCCATGGAGACCACAGCAGGGAAAGGTTGCAAGACTTATCTGTGATGTGTATACACCAGATGGCAAGCCTTTTGAGGGCGACCCAAGATGGATACTTAAGAAAACTATTAAAGAAGCGAATGAAATGGGATACCGCTTTGATGTCGGTCCAGAATGTGAATTTTTCTTATTCCATACAGATGATAATGGTCTGCCTACGACATTAAGCCATGAGAAAGCTGGATATTTTGACCTCGGACCTAATGACCTGGGCGAGAATATAAGAAGAGACATGGTTCTTACTCTTGAGGAAATGGGATTTGAGATTGAGGCTTCACATCATGAGGTTGCTCCTGCACAGCATGAGATTGATTTTAAATATGATGAGGTTTTAAAGACAGCAGATAATATACAGACATTTAAGATGACAGTTAAGACAATTGCCAAGAGACATGGACTTTATGCAACATTTATGCCAAAGCCAAAGTTTGGTATCAGCGGTTCTGGAATGCATATTAATATGTCACTTGCAACTGAAGAGGGTAAGAATATATTTGCAGATGAGAATGGAAAGATTGGTTTATCAGATGATGCATATCATTTTATTGCTGGTATTATGAAGCACGCAAGAGGTATGTCAGCAATAACTAATCCGCTTGTTAATTCATATAAAAGACTTGTTCCGGGATATGAAGCACCTGTATATATAGCATGGTCAGCAAAGAACAGAAGTCCGCTTATAAGAATACCTGCATCAAGAGGAAATGGAACGAGAGTTGAGTTAAGAAATCCGGATCCTACAGCTAATCCATATCTCGTGCTGGCACTCTGCCTTGCAGCAGGACTTGATGGTATTAAGAATAAGATAGAAGTGCCTGAGAGTGTTGACTGCAATATATATGAGATGACACCTGGCGAGAGAAGGGCAGCAGGAATAGAGAATATGCCGGCAGACCTTAAGGAAGCTGTTGACTGTCTTGTGGCAGATGAATTTTTATGCAGCGTACTTGGAGAACATATTACAACCAAATATGTTGAAGCTAAGATGAAAGAATGGGAAAACTACACAACAAGAGTCTCACAGTGGGAAATTGATGAATATCTCTACAAGTATTGATTAAACATGGTAAAGCGTATGCTAAGTAGAAAAGGAGTTAATTGATGTCCACATTGATTGTAGCATTTCCTAAGTTAGAGGAGGCTAAAGCAGTAAGGAACCTTTTGATTCACAGAGGCTTCGATGTCGCTGTACCATGTACGAGTGGAGCACAAGCAATCAATCAGGCTGATACTTTGTCTGATGGAATCATAATATGCGGATATAAGCTGTCAGATAATATGGTTTATACTGAATTATATGAATATAAGCCAAAGAGCTTTGAGATGTTGTTAGTTGCGTCCCAGAACAGATGGGAAGATTGTCAGGACAATGGAATTGTATGTGCGGCAATGCCAATAAAGGTTAATGACCTTGTGTCAACTATAGAGATGATGCTTCAGGCACAGATAAGGCGTAGAAGGAAATTAAGGTCACAGCCAAGAAAGAGAAGTCCGGAAGAACAGAAGATAATTGATGATGCAAAGCATCTGCTTATGGAAAGAAATAATATGTCAGAGCAGGAGGCATTCAGATATATCCAGAAATGCAGCATGGACAGTGGCAATACAATGGTAGAGTCAGCAACTATGGTAATGGGAATATATCAGGATGTATAACAAATGTGTTTCATTACTACATTTATAATATGAAAAGGAGACCAGGTATGAAGTTTACTAAAATGCATGGAGCAGGCAACGACTACATATACGTAGACTGCACACAGTCGGTAATTGATAATCCGTCACAGGTCGCAATTGATTTAAGTGACAGACATTTTGGAATAGGTTCGGATGGACTTATTCTTATTAAGAAGTCAGATAAAGCAGATTTCTTTATGGAGATGTACAACGCAGATGGTTCGCAGGGACAGATGTGTGGCAATGGAATAAGATGTGTTGGAAAGTTCGTGTATGACAATGGACTTACAGATAAGACAACAGTTACTATTGATACACTTGCAGGTGTGAAGATACTTGAACTTAAAACCGGTGCAGATGGCAGGGTTGAGACGGCAAGGGTTAACATGGGCGCACCAATTCTTGAGGCAGCACAGATTCCTGTTGATACGAAGGAACTTAAAGAATATAAAGGCTGTGAGATAGAGACAATTGCCGGAAAGGTTGTTAAGACACCTGTTGTGGATGAGACTATTGTTGTAGAAGGTAAGGAGTACAAGGTAACAGCAGTTTCAATGGGTAATCCTCATGCTATTGTTTATCTTGATAAAGATATTGATATTAAGAAATTTGAGATTGAAAAAATCGGACCTTTCTTTGAAAATCACAAAGCATTTCCAGAGAGAATTAATACTGAATTCATTCAGGTTGTAGATAAGAATAATCTTAATATGCGTGTGTGGGAGAGAGGTTCCGGGGAGACACTTGCCTGTGGTACAGGTGCATGTGCGAGCCTTGTTGCAACTGTTCTTAACGGAATGTGCGACACAACAGCAACACTTCATCTTCTTGGTGGTGACTTAAAGATTACATGGGATAAAGATGAGAATACCGTATATCTTGAAGGCCCGGCGAAAACAGTATTTACAGGGGAGGTAGATATTTAATATGATGACAGATATGACAATGGATAATTTTCTTGCGGTTTTATCTTCAAGTGAACCGGTGCCGGGAGGCGGCGGAGCGTGCGGATATGTGGCAGCAGTAGGCATGAGCCTTGGTAATATGGTGCTTGCACTTACTACAGGAAAGAAGAAATATGCAGAGTATCAGGAAGAGATTGAAGAACTTATTGTTAAAGCGACAGACCTTACAAAGAAACTTGCAGAGTGCATGGATAAGGATGCTGAAAGCTTTAAGCCTCTTGCAGCAGCTTATGGTCTTCCTAAGCATACAGAAGAACAGATTAAGGAAAGAGAAGCAATTATGGCAAAGGCACTTGTTACAGCCTCAGAAGCCCCTCTGTCAATGATGGAGCTTATACTTGAAGCCATGAAGCTTATCGACCGTATATCTGTAATTGGAAGCAGAATTGCAATCAGTGATGCAGGTGTCGGCATAACAATGTGTGAGGCTGCAATGAAGGGTGCTTCGCTTAATGTATTTATCAATACAAAGCTTATGAAGGACAGAGAACTTGCTGAAGATATGAACTTTAAGGCAGATAAGATGCTTGCTGAAGCAGCACAGATTGAAGAAGAAACATTTGGAAGAGTTATGGATGCTGTAAGACCATAGAACAAGATTGCAAAACAAGGAGGAAAATTCCTCTCCTCGCTGGAGAGGCTCGGATTTTGCTTCGCAAAACAAGGAGGAATATATGGAGACACTTAAGGGATTACCGGTTGCTAATGCTATTAATGAGAAGATTATTGAAGAGATGAAGGACTGGAAGGGCGCAATTCCACATCTTGCAATTGTGCGTGTTGGTGAAAGACCAGATGATATGTCATATGAGCGTGGCGCTACCAAGAAGATGGAAAAAGTAGGATTCAGATGTACTTCATATACATTTCCTGCTGATATTGATAATGATACTTTCCAGAAAGAATTTGACAAGATTAATGAAGATGAGGATATTGACGGAATTCTTCTTTTAAGACCTTTGCCAAAGCATCTTGATGAGAAGGCAATTGAGAACAGAATTGCCAGTGTGAAGGATCTGGATGGAATATCACCTATGAATCTTGCAAAGGTATATGCAGGGGATCCGACAGGATATGGTCCATGTACAGCAGAAGCTGTAATTGAGATGTTAGATTATGCAGGAGTTGACTTAAAGGGTAAGAGAGCAGTAGTTATCGGAAGAAGTCTTGTTATCGGTAAGCCGGTTGCGATGATGCTTATGAAGAAGAATGCAACAGTAACAGTGTGTCATACTAAGACAGTTGATATGCCGGGAGTATGTAAGGGCGCTGAGGTGCTTGTTGCGGCAGCAGGCGTTGCAAAGATGGTTGACAAATCATTTGTTGCAGATGGTGCAGTTGTAATTGACGTTGGAATAAATGTTGATGAAGACGGCAATCTGTGTGGTGATGTTGATTTTGAAGATGTTGCAGAGAACGCTTCTGTATGTACACCGGTTCCTGGAGGAGTAGGTTCGGTAACAACATCAGTTCTTGCAAAACATCTGCTTAAGGCAGCTAAGGCAAGAAGAGCATAAAAAAGTCCTTGCTTTATTGTACATAAGAATGTATTATAATTTGCGGTATGAATTGGTAGCACCAATTTGCACCGCAAATTTTTATTTATGGAGAAATGTTATGAAATTATTGAGACAGTTTCTTATAATACTGGCTATTTCATTTGTCGGAGAAGCACTTAAATATCTGATTCCGCTGCCGGTTCCAGCCAGTATATATGGAATGGTGATACTTTTTGTTGGACTTCTTACCGGACTTATAAAGCTTAGATGGGTAAAAGACGCAGGAAAATTTCTTATAGCTGTAATGCCTGTTATGTTCATTCCGGCAGGAGTAGGACTGATGTCTTCATGGGGGGTATTAAAACCTATGCTCGTGCCGGTGCTTGTTGTTACGGTTGTTGCTATAATTACGGTTATGGCGGTTACAGGTCAGGCTTCACAGATAATCATACGTGCTGACAGGAAGAGAGAATTACGCAAAGCACAAAGAAATGAGGTTAATACTAATGAATGATTTTTTCAGAGAATCACTTTTTGCCGGAGTCACATTAAGTCTTTTATCATACTTTATTGGTTCTGTGCTTAAGAAAAAATTCAAGCTTGGAATATTCAATCCACTGCTTATATCAATAATAATAACAATAATAGTACTTGCAGTATCAGGTGTTGATTATGATGTATATAATCAGGGTGCCAGGTATCTTAGCTGGTTTCTTACACCGGCAACTGTATGTCTTGCAATTCCGCTGTATGAGCAGTGGAGTCTTCTTAAGAAGAATTACAAGGCAGTTGTTGTAGGAATAGCATCAGGTGTGCTTACAAGTTTAACAACGGTACTTGTGTTATCTAAAATTATGAATCTGAGTCATGCAGAATATGTTACTCTTCTTCCGAAGTCAATAACTACTGCTATTGGTATGGGAGTTTCTGAGGAACTTGGAGGTTATGTAACAATCACAGTTGCAGTTATTGTTGTAACAGGAGTTCTTGGAAATATATTTGGTGAGCTTATATGTAAAATATTCAGAATAAAAGAACCGATTGCCAAAGGACTTGCGTTAGGATCTGCTGCACATGCGATAGGAACAGCCAAGGCTATGGAAATGGGCGAAGTTGAAGGTGCGATGAGCAGCTTATCAATTGCAGTTGCAGGTATACTTACAGTTGCACTTTCATCAGTATTTGCTGGATTTATGTAAAATTAGGAGGCGTTAAACATGATAATCACGATTGCAAGACAATGTGGATGTATGGGAGACCAGATAGGAAAAGCACTGGCAGAGAAATATTTTATACCATTTTATGATAAGGATGCTGTGTGCAGACTTGCGAAAGAAAAAGGCTTGTATGAGAAGTATCCATATTTTTATGGAGAAATGCCTCTTGATATGCTGCTGTATGCTGATACAATGGCAGGTGATGATACATCAGATAATGGAAAAACTCCACGCAAGGCTATGGCTGACATAATCGGTAATGAAAATTGCGTAGTTGTCGGCAGATGCGGAAACAATGCATTCAGACACAGAGAAGATGTTATATCAGTATTTCTCACAGGAAACAAAGAAAAAAGAGCAGAACTTATAGAAAAGAAGCACAATGTCAGCCCTAAGAAAGCAGCTAAGATAGTTGAAGATACAGACCTTAGAAGATGCTCATATCACAATTATTATACAGGTGAAGAATGGGGAAATGCAGAATATTACGATATATGCATAGATGTTTCAAAGGTTGGGGAAGATGGTGCACTAAGACTTATAGAAGCCTATATTAATGAGACAGGGGTGTTATAAGCTGAAACAGGATAATATGAATCAGAAGAAAATATCGCAGGAATACGAAAAGGCAATTCAATATATTTATGAGCTTATGAAAAGCGGGGAGCTTACAATAGGAAGCAGGCTGCCTACTGAACGTGCACTTGCGGAAACACTTGGCATAGGACGCAATTCAACAAGAGAAGCATTAAGTATTATGCATGGAATGGGACTTATAGAACGCCGTCAGGGTTCTGGTAATTATATATCAGAGAATGTTGGTCAGTCTATAAAGCAGATTATATTAATGATGATTGCATTGAAGACTATTACTAAGCGTGAAGTATGCGAATTCCGCCGCATGATGGAAAAGTCAGTGTGTAATGCAGTAATACATACAGGTCTTACGAAAGAACAACAGGAGCGGTTGGAAAGCATGGTTAATCAGATGAGCATGGTAACAGGTGAAAACCTTGTTGATACTGATAAAGCATTTCACGAGGAATTGATTGCAGATACCGGAAACAACCTGTGGATTACACTGATGGAAGCTGTTGTTGAAGTCTACCGCGAATGGATAGATTATGTCATAAAGCATGCAGATGGAATTAAGAAAAAGAAACTTTTAAAGACACATGAAATGATATATGATAGCCTTATAAAGAAGGATATTGAGACACTTAATGCAGCGATTGATGAGCATTACGATATAATTGAGGAGCTGCTGGGATAAAGAAGCCATAACAAGGAGGATATATGAAATACAAAATCGTTATATTTGATTTGGACGGAACGATACTTAATACATTGGAAGACCTTGCAGATAGTACTAATTATGCACTTTCAGTATTTGACATGCCTGAGAGGACGATTGAAGAAATCAGACATTTTGTTGGCAATGGGATAAGAAAGCTGATGGAAAGAGCAGTACCACAGGGAACACCAGAAAGCATGATAGTTAAGGTGCATGAAACATTTACAGAGCATTATAAGAAGCACTGTGCAGATAAGACAAGACCATATGATGGAATAAAAGAACTTATTGAGAATATAAGAAATGCCGGTGTGTACACAGCGGTTGTGTCTAACAAGGCTGATTATGGAGTACAGGCATTATGTAAGGATTATTTTCCAGGACTATTTGATTATGCGGTTGGAGAGAGAGAAGGCATAAGAAGAAAACCATATCCGGACAGCGTTAATGAAGTATTAAGACAGTTTGATGTTGACAGAACACAGGCTGTATATGTTGGGGATTCAGAAGTAGATGTCCAGACAGCGGCTAATGCAGGAATGGATGTATGTATGGTTGGCTGGGGCTTCAGAGATGAAGAATTCTTAAAGGATAATGGGGCTGAGTTTGTTGTACACAGCCCCGAAGAAGCATGGGAATTCATTAATAAGTAATATACTTATACTACGTTATGAAGCAGGGATGACTGCAATTCACAAAGCTGGTGGTTCTTGGATTCACGAATCAGTTCTACCAGACCTTTAGTGATTAGCATTGCACCATCCTTGTTAAAATGTGTATTCTCAGAAACAGTTTCTGGCTTGGCGAGTTCTTTTAAGAAATCGTCAGGCCATTTTCCTTTATTGATACCTTTCTTGATAGAGGTATATCTATGTATATTATCATGTCCGATTTTTTCAAAGAGATTAACTGAATAAGAAAACAGGTCAAGTACAGGCGTGCCGGTTTCTTCACCAATCTGGCGCATAGCTCTTATATAGCTGAAATTATTGCCACCGTGGTAGCCGGGAGCGTCCATAATTGTTCCGTCAGCATTGAAAAATGTTCTTGCAGGCGCAGTAACTAACACAGGAACTGCATCATGCTTTCTTGCCATATCAATAAACTGTTTGATGAACCATTTGTAACTGCCCATAGAAGCGTCTTTTGAGTATGGATAGTAAGTGTCATATGGATAAGACTGGTTTATGGCTAGAACACTGTTAAGAACAGCCTGTTTATCAGTTATCGAATCATCGTTATTAAGTGCCTCAATATATTCAGTTGGTATATAATTCGTAGGCATCTTAACTCCTGCTATAACAGGAAATCGACCTGATTCATCTGGTACGCCAAGCGGAGTCTGACGGTTAAACATAGATTTGTAATCCTTTGAATCGTCATCATTATGACAGAACTCTATAAAAAGATAGTCTCCGGACTGAATATGTCTGTCAATCTCTTCAAATCTTCCTTCATTAATAAAAAGTCTTGAACTTCTGCCACCCTTGGCATAGTTAAATACATTTACATCAGGCTTAAAGAAGCGTGGCAGAAACTGTCCCCAGCCTGCAATAAATTCTTCCTCAGTATAATTCTGTACAATCGAGTCTCCAGCAAGATAAATGTTCATACATACCTCCATGTTTTGCGAAGCAAAATACGACTGCCCATGCAGGAGCAGAGATATTGCCTCCTTCGTTTTTTATCAATTATAATCCCAAACGTTTTCACAAACTACATATACTTTGCAATTATATTGATATAAAACAGATAAAAAGAACATGATATTGCACTTGAAATGTAATTTGCTTTATGATATTATTCATGTGTATGAATATCTTAAAGACTATGAAAGAGACTTCTTTTCATGGAACCTGACAGGAAAGCGATGCCACCGACTGAAAGCATACGCAGGGAATTGATAAGAGGAACGCTCTGGAGTTGGATGGTTGAGCAGCCACGGCTGGGTAGGTCATTCCGTTACACGCGTTAAGTGCAATGAGATGAGAAGCTTAGAACTTTTCAATGCGGGTGGTACCGCGGATAACACAGTTTATTCGCCCCGGGATGTATATTACATCCTGGGGCTTTTTTGCGCGAAAAAGCATAGCAGGATGTTAGGTATTATTATTTTATTTGACAGGACATAACATTTTGCCTGTCCAGAAAAGAAAGGAGATTGCAATGGCAAATATGTACAGAGATGTTAACTTAAGTGAAGTTAATGAAAGTTACATCGGCAAGGAGTTAAAGGTTGCAGGATGGGTTGAGAACATCCGTGACCACGGAGGAGTTTCATTTATCGATTTAAGAGATATGTATGGAGTACTTCAGGTAGTACTTCGTGATACAACATTACTTGATGGTATTCATAAGGAAGAGTGTATCGCTATCGAGGGTATTATGGAGCAGAGAGATGAGGAAACTTATAATCCTAAGATTCCTTCAGGAACAATCGAGCTTGAAGCTAAGAAGATTACAATACTTGGACAGGTATACCAGCAGCTTCCATTTGAAGTACAGACTTCTAAGGAAGTAAGAGAGGATGTACGTCTTAAGTACAGATATCTTGATTTAAGAAACCAGAAGGTTAAGGATAACATGATATTCAGATCAAAGGTTATCGCATTCCTTCGTCAGAAGATGACAGACATGGGATTCCTTGAAATCCAGACACCTATCCTTTGTGCTTCATCACCAGAGGGTGCAAGAGATTATATCGTACCTTCAAGAAAATATAAGGGCAAATTCTATGCTCTTCCACAGGCACCACAGCAGTATAAGCAGTTACTTATGGTATCTGGTTTTGATAAATATTTCCAGATTGCACCTTGCTTCAGAGATGAGGATGCAAGAGCTGACCGTTCACCAGGAGAATTCTACCAGTTAGATTTCGAGATGAGCTTCGCTACACAGGAAGATGTATTCAGAATCGGTGAAGAGGTTCTCACAGAAACATTTGCAAAATTCGCACCAGAAGGATACGAAGTTACACAGGCACCTTATCCAATCATCAGCTATAAGCAGGCAATGCTTGAGTTTGGTTCAGATAAGCCAGATCTTCGTAATCCACTTAGAATTATCGACCTTTCAGAATTCTTTAACAAGTGTACATTCAAGCCTTTCCAGAACAAGACTGTAAGAGCAATCAATGTACATGCAAAGCTTTCAAAGGGACAGCATGAGAAGTTACTTAAGTTCGCTACAGGAATCGGAATGGGCGGACTTGGATACCTTGAGGTTCTTGAAGACGGAAGCTACAAGGGACCAATTGATAAATTTATTCCAGAAGAACTTAAGGGAGAAATCAAAGACCTTGCAGGACTTCAGCCAGGAGATACAATCTTCTTCATTGCTGATAAGGAAGACAGAGCTGCGTACTTCGCAGGACAGATTAGAAACGAACTTGGTGAGAGACTTGACCTCATTGAGAAAAATGCATACAGATTCTGTTATGTTAATGACTTCCCAATGTTTGAAAGAGATCCAGAAACTAAGAAGATTGGATTTACACATAATCCATTCTCAATGCCACAGGGTGGACTTGAGGCACTTAATACAAAAGATCCACTTGATATTCTTGCATACCAGTATGATATCGTCTGCAACGGTGTAGAGTTATCATCAGGAGCAGTCCGTAACCATGACATGCAGATAATGGTTAAGGCATTCGAAATTGCCGGATATGACGAAGAAGTATTAAAGGCAAAATTCGGAGCATTATACAATGCATTCCAGTTTGGTGCACCACCACACGCAGGTATGGCACCAGGTGTTGACCGTATGATTATGCTACTTCGAAATGAAGAGAATATCCGTGAGATAATTCCATTCCCAATGAGCGGAACAGCACAGGATTTAATGTGCGGAGCACCAAATGAGGTAACAGAGCAGCAGCTTAGGGAAGTTCATATTAAGGTTAGGGATTAGGAGGCATACGGACGGCTGCAGGATTTTTATAAATTCACCGCAGGCACGCTCTCGCTGCTTGTCGCTCGCAGCGGACACTAAGTGGATTGTGCAACAGAGGTATGGTAAGCAAGCTTCCCAATCTCTTTCGCCCAATCCACTAAGTGCCGGCGGCTCCAAAGCACCTTGCTTGTGAATTTATAAAAAATCCTGCCGCCTGCCCTTCGACCACCAATACCTGACTGAATATAAACTTTCCTAAGAGAAAGAGTGGAGGTTTTCACTCCCCCCGACGAGCAAAGCGATGTCGCGTCTCGTTCCGGGGTAGATGTGTGAGCCTGGAGAAATTGGATAAAGCGTGAACAAGACACTTTGGAGCCGCCGGCACTTAGCAAAATCGGCTGGCGGAGTCTGAAAAGCTAGCTTTTCAGATGGAGGTGGCCGCTTTCGCTTAGTACCGCTGCGAGCGACAAGTAGCGAAAGCGTGTCTTGTGATGATTTATCCAATTTCTCCAGGCGTATATAACGACAACGAAAGGAGACGCACACATGGCTAATGTAATTAGTGATGAGACAATTGAGTATGTTGGTATCCTTGCCAAGCTTGAACTCTCTGATGAAGAGAAGGAAGCTGCCAAGAAGGATATGGCTAGCATGCTTGATTATATTGACAAGCTCGGTGAGCTTGATACTACAGGGGTAGAACCTATGTCACATGTGTTCCCTGTTAATAATGTAATGAGAGAAGATGTTGTTACTAATGGTGACGGAAGCGAGGCAACTCTTGCTAATGCACCTGAATGTAATGAATCAGGATTTATTGTACCTAAAACTGTTGAATCATAGAAAGGACGCATATGAGTTTATTAGATTATACAGCTGTTGAACTGGCTGCTAAGATTAAAGCGGGTGAGACAACAGCAACAGAGGCTATGGAAGCTGTTATTGCACAGATTGAAAAATCTGAAGATGAGCTTAACTGTTATGTCACATTTGACAAGGAAAAAGCTCTTGCAGCAGCTAAGAAAGCAGATGAGGATATCAAGGCAGGTAAGCTTACAGGACCTTTAGCCGGAGTTCCATTTGCAATCAAAGATAATATGTGTACAGAGGGCATGCTTACTACATGCTCATCAAAGATACTTGGTAATTTCGTTCCAACTTACACAGCAGACGCTGTAGAAAGACTTCAGAATGCAGGAGCTGTAATTATCGGAAAGACTAACATGGATGAATTCGCGATGGGTTCTACAACTGAGACAAGTGCATTTGGTGCAACTAAGAATCCACGCAATCCTGAGCATGTACCTGGTGGTTCATCAGGTGGTTCAGCAGCAGCAGTAGCAGCTAATGAGTGTTTTGCAGCACTTGGTTCTGATACAGGTGGATCAATAAGACAGCCAGCTTCTTACTGTGGTGTTGTAGGCTTAAAGCCAACTTATGGAACAGTTTCACGTTACGGACTTATCGCTTATGGTTCATCATTAGACCAGATTGGACCTTTATGTAAGGATGTAACTGACTGTGCAACTATTATGGAAGCTATCGCAGGCAAGGACGATAAGGACTCAACATCAATTGGAAGAGATGATTATTCATTTACAAATGCGTTAGTTGATGATGTTAAGGGAATGAGAATTGGTATTCCAAGAGATTATTTTGGAGAAGGTCTTGACCCTGAGGTTAAGGAAGCAGTTCTTAATGCTGCCAAAGTTCTTGAGAGCAAGGGCGCAATCGTTGAAGAGTTTGATTTAAGCCTTGTTGAGTACGCAATTCCTACTTATTATACAATCGCAGCAGCAGAAGCAAGCTCTAACCTTGAAAGATTCGATGGTGTTAAATACGGATACAGAACTAAAGAATACGAAGGACTCCACAACATGTACAAGAAGACACGTTCAGAGGGCTTTGGACCAGAGGTTAAGAGAAGAATTATGCTCGGTTCTTTCGTATTAAGTTCAGGATATTATGACGCTTATTATCTTAAGGCATTAAGAGTTAAGGCTCTTATTAAGAAAGCATTTGATGAAGCATTTGCAAAATACGATGTAATTCTTGGACCTGTTGCACCTACAACAGCACCAAAGCTTGGTTCATCACTTTCTGACCCTATTAAAATGTATCTTGGAGATATCTATACTATTTCTGTAAATCTTGCCGGACTTCCGGGACTTTCTGTTCCATGCGGTAAGGACAAGAATGGTCTTCCAATCGGCTTACAGCTTATTGGCGACTGCTTTAAAGAGAATAATATTATCCGTGCAGGCTACGCTTATGAGCAGGCACGAGGAAGATTTGAATAGGAGGGAGGCATAAGTATGAAAGATTATGAAGTTGTAATCGGACTTGAAGTCCATGTTGAATTAGCTACTAAGACAAAGATTTTCTGTGGATGCTCAACTGAGTTCGGCGGAGCGCCTAACTCACATACTTGTCCTGTGTGTACAGGTATGCCGGGTTCTCTTCCTGTTCTTAATAAGAAGGTTGTAGAATATGCAGCAGCAGTAGGACTTGCAACTAACTGTACAATTACACAGGACTGCAAGTTTGATAGAAAGAATTATTTCTACCCTGATAACCCACAGAATTATCAGATTTCACAGCTGTATCTTCCAATCTGCCGTAACGGACACGTCGATGTTACATTATCAGATGGAACAGAAAAGACAATAAGAATCCATGAGATTCACATGGAAGAGGACGCAGGAAAGCTTGTTCATGATGAGTGGGAAGGCGTGTCATATGTAGATTATAACCGTTCAGGTGTGCCTCTTATCGAAATCGTTTCTGAACCAGACATGCGTTCAGCAGAAGAAGTTATTGCTTATCTTACTAAGTTAAGAACAACAATCCAGTATCTTGGTGCTTCTGACTGCAAGCTTCAGGAAGGTTCTATGAGAGCCGATGTTAACCTCTCTGTAAGAGAGCGTGGTTCAAGCGAGTTCGGAACAAGAACAGAAACTAAGAACCTCAATTCATTTGCAGCGATTGAAAGAGCAATCAAGGCCGAGACAGCTAGACAGATTGACTTAATCGAATCGGGCGAGAAGGTTGTACAGGAAACAAGAAGATGGAATGATGACAAGGAATATTCATATGCTATGCGTTCAAAGGAAGATGCACAGGATTACAGATATTTCCCAGATCCAGACCTTGTTCCAATTCACATCAGTGATGAGTATTTAGCAGAGCTTAAGGCAAAACAGCCAGAGTTCAAAGACGAGAAGAAGGCACGTTATATTGAAGAATTCGGACTTCCTGAATACGATGCAGAGATTCTTACAGATTCTAAGAAGTTCACAGAAATCTTTGAGGAAGCTACAGCCATCTGCAATCAGCCAAAGAAGGTTTCTAACTGGATTATGGGTGAGACAATGCGACTAATGAAGGAAGAATCAGCTAAGACTGGAAGAGAATTCAGAGCCGAGGAATTAACATTTTCACCTGAAAGCCTTGCCAAGATTATTACTCTTGTTGAGAAAAAGGAAATCAACAATTCAGCAGCTAAGGAGATATTTGAGCATGTATTTGCAGAAAATGTTGATGTTGACGAATATGTTGAGGAACACGGATTAAAGCAGGTTAATGATGAAGGCGCGCTCAGAGCAACAGTTGAGAAGGTTATCACTGATAACCCACAGTCAGTTGCTGATTATAAGGGTGGCAAGAAGCAGGCAATCGGTTACCTTGTCGGACAGACTATGAAGGCAATGCAGGGTAAAGCTAATCCGGGAATGGTTAATGCTCTTTTACAGGAGCTTTTAAAGTAACACATGAACTTAAAAAAATCAGAAGGAGATGTGGAATGAAAAAAGTTAATTTTGATGTAAAACTCCCAGCATTTGTGGAGAGAATAGTATATGTTGATAACTATGGTGCAAGACCATACTGTTACACTATTGAGGATGCATCAAGAAATGCGGATGCGATAAACAGGGCTATTAACTATATTTCAGAGAAGGGCGGCGGAACTGTTGTTATTCCTGAAGGAATCTGGTTTACAGCACCAATTGAGATTAAGAGTGATGTTGAGTTAAGAATTGAGAAAAATGCAATACTTAAATTTTCTAAAGATATTGACCAGTATCCGCTTATTATCACTAACTATGAAGGTCATGAATGTATAAGAGCCAAGTCACCTATTACAGCTGAAAATGCTATTAACATCGGTATAACAGGTGGCGGTGTTATTGATGGAAGTGGTGATATGTGGCGCCCTGTAAAACAGTTTAAGCTGACTGACAGACAGTGGGAAGCTCTTATGAAAAAGAGCCAGTATATAATTGATACTAAAGGGGGCAGCATATGGATGCCGACAGAAAGCTCATTTAAAGGTAATGAGCATAATATCCAGCTTGACGCTGAGAATGCACTTGAGAAAGCAAGCGAATATTATGATTTCTACAGACCTGTAATGGTAAGCCTTCGTCACTGTAAAAGAATTCTTCTTGATGGCGTAACATTTATGAATTCACCAGCATGGAATATACACCCATTTTTCTGTAAGAATCTTACAGTAAGAAATGTTACGGTGAGCAATCCGTATTATGCGCAGAACGGTGATGGAATTGATGTTGAATCATGCAAGAAGGTTCATATACACAACTGTACATTTGAAACAGGTGATGATGCAATCTGCTTAAAGTCAGGCAAGAATGCCGTCGCAAGACAGATTGAGGGACCTTGTGAGGATGTATATATCCATGATTGTCTCGTTAATGAGGGACATGGTGGCTTCGTTATCGGAAGCGAGATGAGCCGTGGTATTAAAAATGTACTGGTAGAGAATTGTACTTTCCTTGGAACTGATGTCGGAGTCCGCGTGAAGAGCGCACTTGGACGAGGCGGCGTTATCGAAAATATTAACATAAAGAATATTAATATGGTTGATATTAAGGAACAGGCAATTATTCTTACAATGTCATATGTGCTTAATTTGCTTAACAGAAATGAAGAGATTAACGGAATTGACAAGGACGATATTCCTTATTTTAAGAATATTAATTTCGAGGGAATTAACTGCCTCGGAGCTAAGGAAGCAGTTGTTATAGAGCCGTTAAAGGATATGCCTGAGACAATCACTGACATACACATTAAGGATTCATCATTTGTAACAAGTGGTGGGAACCGTGTTGGATGTGACTGCCTTACAAGCGAACAGACAACTTATGAGATAGTATAAAATTAATCCCGGCAGCACTGATATATGTGCTGCTGGGATTTTTAAGTTGTATTTTAATTTTTCTTTTCGGTTTTGTGCATATAAAAACCCCCTTTGAAAATATATTATTTTACGAACTATAATTTAAATACATATTATTGTGAATTAATATTTATGTCGATTAAAATATGAATAATTATAGAAGAATGTATATACGACTGGGAGAGAATAGTACACTTTAATGAGGTAATACGCAATGTATTATTGCAAAAGATAAAGTCTATTGATTTTGAAGAGACGCTGTTATATAATAATTTTGTTTGTTTTTAAACCGCATAAACACTACGGTTTGATAACTTTTTAACTAATAATTTTATTAAGAAGAAAAGGATGGATGAACTCATGGGAAAATGTGAATTACTCTATGAAGGAAAAGTAAGAGAAGTATATGATTGCGATGACAAGCTTGTTATGGTTGCTACAGACCGTATCTCAGCATTTGATCATATTTTAAAGAACAAGGTTACAGAAAAGGGAGCAATTCTTACACAGATGTCAAAGTTCTGGTTTGATTATACTAAGGACGTTGTTGCTAATCATATGGTTTCGGTTGATGTTAATGACATGCCAGAGTTCTTCCACAAGGATGAATATATTGGAAGAAGCATGCTTTGCAAGAAGCTTACAATGCTTCCTGTTGAGTGTATCGTAAGAGGATACATTACAGGTAGTGGCTGGGCAAGCTACAAGGAAAACGGAACAGTCTGTGGAATTAAGCTTCCAGAGGGACTTAAGGAATCAGAGAAGCTTCCTGAACCAATCTACACACCAAGTACTAAGGCTGAGATTGGCGACCATGATGAGAATATTTCATTTGAGAAGAGTATTGAAGTTCTTGAGAAGCAGTTCCCAGGTAAAGGTCTTGAGTATGCTACTAAGATTAAGGATGCAACTATCACTCTTTACAAGAAGTGTGCAGAGTATGCTTTAAGCAAGGGTATTATTATTGCAGATACTAAGTTTGAATTCGGTCTTGATGAGAATGGTGATGTAGTTATCGGTGATGAGATGCTTACACCAGACAGCTCAAGATTCTGGCCATTAGAAGGATACGAGGCAGGAAAGAGCCAGCCATCATATGACAAGCAGTTTGTAAGAGACTGGTTAAAGGCTAATCCAGACAGTGATTATTTACTTCCAGATGATGTAATCGAGAAGACAGTTGAGAAGTACAAGGAAGCATATAAGCTTCTTACAGGCAAGGATTTTTCCCGCAAATAATCACAGGCGATAAGGAATGGAGAATTATGAATCAGATTGATATTAATGACAGCCACTATGCTGAAGATGAACTTCATGAGGAATGCGGAGTTTTTGGTGTATATGATTTCGATGGCAATGATGTTTCATCTACAATATATTATGGCCTTTTTGCCCTTCAGCACAGAGGACAGGAAAGCTGCGGTATAGCAGTCAGTGATACAGAAGGACCTAAGGGAAAGGTTCTTTCATATAAGGATATGGGACTTGTTAATGAAGTCTTTAATCCTGAAAAGCTTGAAAAGCTTAATGGTAATATAGGTGTCGGACATGTAAGATATTCAACAGCCGGAAGCAGCAGCCGTGAGAATGCTCAGCCACTTGTTCTTAACTATGTTAAGGGAACTCTTGGTATGGCACATAACGGTAATCTTCTTAATGCGGTTGAACTGCGTGAAGAGCTTTCTTATACAGGAGCTATCTTCCAGACAACTATTGATTCAGAGGTTATTGCTTACTTAATCGCAAGAGAAAGACTTAATGTTCCTACTGTTGAGGGAGCTGTGTTAAATGCGATGAAGAAGATTAAGGGTGCTTATTCACTTATCGTAATGAGTCCTAGAAAGCTTATCGGAGCAAGAGACCCATTTGGTTTCAAGCCATTATGTATCGGTAAGAGAGATAATGCATACTTCTTATCATCAGAGACATGTGCACTCGATACTGTAGGTGCAGAGTTTGTAAGAGATGTTGAGCCTGGTGAAGTTGTTACTATTACTAAAGACGGAATCAAGTCTGATAAGTCACTCTGCCAGAAAAATACAGCAAGATGTATATTTGAATACATATATTTTGCAAGACCAGACAGCAAGATTGACGGAATGGGCGTATATGAGTCAAGAATTAATGCAGGTAGAATCTTAGCAAAGACTCATCCTGTAGAAGCTGATATTGTTGTAGGTGTTCCAGAATCTGGTAATCCGGCAGCACTTGGTTTCTCAATGGAATCAGGAATTCCTTATGGTAATGCATTTATCAAGAATAACTATGTTGGACGAACATTCATCAAGCCTAAGCAGGAACAGAGAGAATCAAGCGTTAAGGTTAAGCTGAATGTACTTAAGGAAGCAGTTGCAGGCAAGAGAGTTGTCATGATTGATGACTCGATTGTACGAGGAACAACAAGTGCAAGAATTGTTAATCTTCTTAAGGCAGCAGGTGCTAAGGAAGTTCATGTAAGAATAAGTTCGCCGGCGTTCCTTCACCCATGTTATTTTGGAACAGATATTCCTTCAGAAGACCAGCTTATCGCATCAGGCCATTCTGTAGATGAAATCTGTGAAATTATCGGAGCAGATTCATTAGGCTATCTTGAGGTTGACAAGTTAAGCGAGATGATATGTGGACAGACAGGTTACTGTGACGCATGTTTTACAGGCAATTATCCAATTGAACCGCCTAAGATTGATATCCGCGGTGAGATGGGCTGATTTGGTAGGCATTTTTAAGCAGAATAATAGAATATACGACACAAGATGCCTACTAAAAGCATGAAATATGTTATTTAGTAGGCATTTTTAGTAAGAATGTAGTACTATTATAATAGTCACAAGCGAAATTTACCTACTAAATTGCTGAATATGCGACTATTAATAGGTATCATGACAATAATTACAAGAAAAAGGGGAACAGGATGAGTTATTTTCCGTTTTTTAGAGAAATAGAAGGGGAGAAATGCCTTGTTATCGGTGGCGGTAAGGTGGCAGCAAGAAAGATAAGCAGGCTGAAGGGATTTGGCGTGAAGATTAAAGTTGTTGCACCGTCTATAGTTTCTGACATAGAGGCAATGGCGCAGTCTTGCGATAATATAAGTGTTGAAAGAAGAATATTCACACCACAAGATATTGAAAATGCGGACTTTGTTATTGCGGCGGCTGGGGAAGAAGTGGATAAAGAAGCTGCAATATTGTGCAAAGAAAAGGGGATTCCTGTAAATGTTGTGGATAACCAGGAGCTGTGTGATTTTATATTTCCTTCACTTGTGCAGAAGGGTGATATGGTTGCAGGCTTTGTTACAGGTGGGAAGAGTCCGCATGTTGCAGCCAAGTTAAGAAGAGATTTTGAAGCAAATGTATCTGATAATATAGAGAGCATATTAGATTATCTTTCAGAGGTCAGGACACTTGCCAAAGAAAAGATAGATGATGACAGAAAAAGAGCAGCATTTATAAGAGAAGTTTCTGAATTCTGCATGAAAGCAGACAGAGTGTGCAGCAACAAGGAAGAAAATGCATTTTTACAGAAATATCTTGATAATGGAAGCGGGAAGATACTGCCGGGAGCGGCACTTGTTGGTGCAGGCTGCGGTTCATATGAATTAATTACACTCAAAGGTCTGTCAGAGATAAGAAGGGCAGAGGTTATAGTGTATGATGATTTGATTGATGAGCATCTGCTGGAATTTGCACAGGAGAGCTGTGAGCTGATATACGCAGGTAAGAGAAGCGGCAGACATTCTAAGGCACAGGAAGAGATTAATGAACTGCTTGTTGCTAAAGCACTTGAGGGTAAATATATTGTGAGACTGAAAGGCGGAGACCCGTATGTGTTTGGCAGGGGCGGCGAGGAAGCACTTGCGCTCAAAGCACATGGCATACCTGTACATGAAGTTCCGGGGGTTACATCAAGTATCGGTCTGTGTGGAATAGCGGGAATTCCAGTAACACACAGGGGGGCAAGCCGTGGATTTCATGTGATCACAGGACATACGGCTGATAATCTGCCACCGGAGGTTGAGGAAATCAGGTGGAAATCATATGCAAAGCTTGATGAAACATTTGTATTTCTTATGGGATTAAAGAGTATAGACATGATTACGGAAAAGCTGATGAGATATGGAAAGTTGTCAGATACGCCGGTTGCGGTAATTCACGGTGAGAATACAGATGGTACATATGTAAAGCTTGTCGGAACACTTTCGGATATTGCAGCAAAGGTGAAAGAAGTAGACTTCCCATCACCAGCTATTATAGTTGTTGGCGAGGTTGCGTCATTGGAATTGACGGATTAGCAGAAACTTAAGATGCGCTGAAAAGCAGCGCAGGAATAGAGGTTAACATGGATAAAGACAGACTTGACAGACAGATAGAGTTTATAAGAGAGATTGATAAGGAAAAGAGCATTGGCAGACAGACGTATCTGGCGGATGCGTCAAGAAAGGAAGATGACGCTGAGCATGCATGGCATATGGCAATTATGACTGTGCTGTTGTCTGAATATGCCAACGAAAAGATTGATGTGCTCCGCACAATGACAATGCTTCTTATACATGACCTTGTAGAGATAGATGCAGGTGATACATATGCTTACGATGAGAATGCTAAGAAGACACAGCGTGAAAGAGAGTTAAAATGTGCTGACAGAATATTCAGTATTCTTCCAGAAGACCAGGGGAAATATATGCGTGAATTGTGGGAGGAATTCGAGGCACAGGAAACACCAGAGGCAAAGTTTGCAAGAACTATGGATAACTTCCAGCCTGTAATTTTAAATGATGCTTCAAAAGGTAAGAGTTGGGCTGAAAAGGGCGTGCATTTAAGCCAGATATTAAAGAGAAATGCAAGAACAGGAGAAGGCTCAGAAGAACTCTGGAAATATTCATATGAGAAACTTATAATGCCTAATGTGAAAAAAGGGAATATTAAAGAGGATTAACTCCCCTTTAATATTCATTGTGGGTGTTCAAGCATTACAACAATGCGGAATTCATGCTTTTCCTCTGAATAAATATAATTGAGCAGACCATTATATTTATCTGCAATACGTTTTACACTTTTAAGACCATATCCGTGAAGATGGTTATCATGTTTTTTAGAGTGTAGTCTGCCATCAGAGCCTAACGGAGAGGCATAACAGGAATTAGCAATGCTTATAAGGTCAGCATTTCCACCTCTTATGAGAGATACATTACAATCTATGTAAGGCTCATTACAATGTATTGCAGATTCAATGGCATTATCAAGTAGATTACAGAATATAGAAGTATAATCCTCAGAAGGCAGGTATCCGAGAGTATTTGAACGGATATCTGCCTCAAAATTTATATTACAATTACTACATTTTTCTTTAAAATGTCCTGTTGCAGATAGAATGTTAGGATATTGATTAATAAAAGAAGTGTTAAACAAGTAAATATAATAATATTAGTTGAATAAGATATATTTGTAATATAATGTCATTTCAGACATGAAATATGTCATTTCGAACATGTAGTGTTGACTTAATTAAAAAAATGTGGTAATAAATAATTAAATATAGCGTCGTTTTATTAGAATGAAGTACAGGAGGTATAAAAAACAAGGCACAAAAATTTGAGAATATTAGATACAGTTTTAAAATTGAAAGCTAATTCTGCATCTTGTATATTCATATATGAGTCTAAGACACCAGAAAGATTCAAGAAAACAAAGTAATGGAATTGGGGAGAAATTTAATTATTAACTAGTTAATAAAAAGCAAAGCTATTAAAGATGGTGAGCGTAAACTATATGAGTATGCACACATGTATATTATGTATTCTTATGAAGAAGGCAGTTGGTCTTATGTAGTATCAGATATACAACCAGAATTATCTGGGATTAGAACGGGAACTGGATATGCAAAGCCAACTGAAGTTCAAGGAAAAATTAAAAATAATGTTGTAGATTTTACCGTATGGTTGTCATCAGATTATGGATTGACGATGGTAACGGTAAGAGCTGTGGTTGATAATTATGGGGATGTCACTGTATTTATTTTAAACATTTAAAGTATGTTGTTTACCACAATCTGGAAAGTTAAAATATTATTACTTCACAGATTGCGGTTTTTAAATATGGGAGGATAGTTATGAAAAAAACACTGGTGGCGATTATGATATTATCAGCATGTGCTTTATCAGCATGTGGGAAAAATTATTCTGGAGAGGAAGTTACAACTGTTACTTATGAAAATAAATTTCCGGACTTTGTATATGATAGTAATGACTTTCAGTATTATATAAAAGATAATCATAAGATAGCGGTAGCGGAAGACGGATATTATTTTGCGAGAAATTATAGTGTTAAGAGTGATAATATGATTAATTCTAAATATTATCAGGATGATTCGAAAGACAAAACAGGCAATTCAGACGAGAATGCTTATGGAAAAATATTATATTATTATGATGTTAATTCTGAGACGGTTACGCCGTTATGCAGCAAGATAGATTGTAAACATAATAATGTTGAGTGTGAAGCATATTTTGATGCAGGAGGAGAAAATGATGGTGGATTTGTTTATTATAAGCATAGACTATATATGATTTCATATGATGATACATATGGAACTAAGCTGATATCCTTTGATGAAAATGGACATGACAAAAAGGAATATTGTGTAATTAATGATAATCCGGAATATGTTCCATATGGGGGCGGAACAAATGATTTGTGTATATTTAAAAATGCTGTGTATAGCTGGGGGAAAAGAACAGTTTCAATAGAATCTCAGACAATTGAAATTGTGTTATATAGGACAGATCTTAAAACAAATAAGACAGAAAAGATTATGAGTTATGAAAAATCAGCAGCGCAGAACAGTTATTTAAAAGATTTTGATTGCGATATACAGGCAGTAAAAGATACATTGTATATTAAAACATGCTCATATGATGAGAATGATGATATGTTCATATATACTATATATTGTACACAGGGGGAGAATCTGACAGAACTAATGAAATCATATGCACCAAGAGATTGCAATAAAAGAATTGAAGGAAATGAGTATGCAAGTATTAAAGGCTATGCTGTAAACACAAAATATATATATTATATAGACGAACTTAGCTCAGATAAACTTGATATAGAAGCCGCGTTATTCAGATACAATATAAAAACAGGGGAAAAAGAAAAGATATATGACCTGCCAGATACAATGGCATATGATTTGCAATGCGATGATGATTATATATATATTAACAGAGCGTTATCTTCAGGACAAAGTGGAGAATTATGTATTCTTGATAATGATGCAAAGATAATATATCAAAAAGAATATAATGGATATGCTAATCTTACAGCATGTGATGAAAGATATATAATAATGAGTACAAACGATTCTGAAACAGCATATGATGAGTTTTTGGGGAAGGGAGAAGATGTAAGAGATGTTAATGAAATTAGTCTTTTGATGGTTATGTTGAGAAAGGACGAAATACTCTCTGAAAGTAAAAGTTGGGAATTAATGTATAATGGAAAATTCATGCAATAATGGGGCAATTATGTATGGTGGAATTTAAAAGACTGTTAGACAAAAGGTTTGCTATAATTATATTGATTGTTTCTGTTGTCTCTATTATTGTATTTTATCAATTTAATAATACAACAGTAATAGATAACAATACTTATTCAACTAAAACAATTTATATGTATTATAATCAAATGTTAAAAGATTATTATAATAATTGTGCAACGATGGATAAAAAGACAGCAAGCTTTAAGGCAAAAGCAAAAGTATATATGATACTGAATATGGCGGAATGGAAAGTCCTTAAAGATACTGATAAAGAAGTATATGATGCGGGGAGATACGAAGAAAAAATAAATAGATATCGGGAAACTGCTCCAGAAATTTATGACTATTTTATCGAATTGAATGAGGAAAAATTACTGGACGAATATTTAGATGATTCTGATGAAATAAAGGCAGCTCTTAAGCTGTATGATCAGAATATTGAATATGTTAATGGATATTATGAAGATTTAGATAAATATATTGCGCAGGCAGATACAATGCTCCGGTCAGGCATATATTCGGATAAATCATCATTTGCACATATTAATATTTTAAAGTCGAAATATGATATAAAAAAATTATATAATGTATCTGTTAATCTGGATAACAGTGCTGCAATAGAAGCAGTTACATTAGCAAGTTCATATATTAATATATTGATTATTATAGCTGTTATGATTAGCGCATTTCGTTTTTTTGATGACAGAAAGAACGGATTGATATATATGATATATGCATCCAGACATGGAAGAATAGCGCTTTCAGTACAAAGAATTATTACGCTTGCTGTTATAAGTATTTTGAGTACTCTGTTTGTATATATGTGTGTATATTCTGTTGCATTTTACATATATGGTGGACTTGGATTTTTAGGGAATTCCTTACAGAGCTGGCATGCATATTCAACAATAAGTTTTACACATACTAAAGCTGTTTTTGTTTTATATATGATTTTGCTTTCTGCGTTAGCATTTTTTTTAACGGGATTACTGGCTTGGATTATAGCTGGTATATTTAGCAATGTGTCTATAGGAATGGGGATTGTAGTAATTGGATTTTTAACAGAATATATTCTGTATACAAAGATTTCAAGTAAAAGTTCATTAGTGTTCCTTAAGAATATTAACATATGGAGTATGATTTTATCGGAGCATACACTGACTAATTATGCAAATGTTAGATTATGTGGAATTATAACAGATCGGATATATTATATAATTGTTATATGTATTATTGGCATAATTTTATTTTCTGCGATTGGTATATTGGAATCCTGCATTATTAAGGCATCAAGGAAAAGAAGTATATTTGATAATATAAGTGCCAGAATTAATACTATCTGGCAGAAATGCGTTGCACAAATGCCTCTTATTATTATGGAGTTATATAAAATACTCTGGGTAAGAAAGGGCATAGTAGTTGTATTATTTGTTATATATATTGTAAGTATCAGTGGTATAAAAAGAGGGTATATATATGACGAGAATATGATAATTGCAACAAACTATTATAATGAAGCAGAAGGAATGCAATTATCGGAAGAATTATATTGCATAGTAAATAAATATGAAGAAGAAAAAGAATACTGGGACAACAGGTTAATTGATATTTCAAATTCATTTGACATGGATTCAGGAGAGTACAGTAAAGCAGATTTTGATGAAGCAAATAAGCAGGCAGCTTTATATAAGACTGGTCTTGATGAAATACATAGAAATATTAATAATTTGGAAGAACTTAAGAAAAAAGATATAAATGGAACAGTTGTCAAACCATATATTGTTGAAGATATGTTTGGAAAAAGACTGTATGATCATGAAAGCAAATATGCGTTAATCGGGGTTATGAGTCTGGCTTTTTTATTACATGGTATTATGTCTGATGATAAAAGGCAGAATGTGACAGCAATAATTCGTTCTGCAGCATATGGGCGTGGCAAGAGAATATTAACAAAGGCATGTTCAACATGTATTGTTGTGGCAATAGTCTGGGGGATTATATTTATACCTGATATTGTAAATGTTACTCATATGTATGGAGTTAAAGATTATACAATGTTAATACAGGATTATCCTATGTTTGGAGCTATAAAGATTCCAATGTCGTTAGGACAATATATAGCTGTAATCATGATATGGAAGTATATTATAATGGTTGCAATTTCAGCTATTATAGTTTTAATTTCAGATATTTTTGATTATATGCATTCGCTGATAATATCCTTTGCTTTAACAATTACACACATATTGTATATAATAGGATTTAGCAATTTATACTATGTATCTGTAGTAACCCCGTTGCTTGTATCAGAAAATTGGAACAGAACAGGAAATCAATTTAATGGGGTAATAATTGCAGTAATTGGAATTACATGTTGGGGAATTTTATTTTATAGGAATATTAAAGAGAATCACAAGCGGTATAAAGAATTTAAAATAAAGTCATAAATTGCAAACGTAGGTCTGCTATGATATACTTAATTTGTATATAGCCTTGCGATGGCTGAATAATGAATTTTTGATATATGAAAGGCGGATATGAGATGAACGACAGATATCAGACACCACTTGCGGAAAGATACGCAAGCAAGGAAATGCAGTACATTTTCTCTCCTGACATGAAGTTTAAGACATGGAGAAGACTCTGGATTGCATTAGCAGAGACAGAGCATGAACTTGGACTTCCTATCACACAGGAGCAGATTGATGAGTTAAAGGCTCACAAGGATGATATTAACTATGAAGATGCCAAGAGAAGAGAGAAGGAAGTAAGACATGATGTTATGTCACATGTATATGCTTACGGACTTCAGTGCCCTAAGGCTAAAGGTATCATACATCTTGGAGCAACTTCATGCTATGTTGGTGATAATACTGATATCATCATTATGACAGAAGGCTTAAAGCTTGTTCGTAAGAAACTTGTTAATGTTATTGATGAGCTTTCTAAGTTCGCAGATAAATATAAGGCACAGCCTACACTGGCTTTCACACATTTTCAGCCAGCACAGCCAACTACAGTTGGTAAGAGAGCTACATTATGGCTCAATGAATTAGTTATGGACCTTGAAGACCTTGATTATGTACTCTCTACAATGAAGCTTTTAGGCTGTAAGGGTACAACAGGTACACAGGCATCTTTCCTTGAACTTTTCAACGGAGATCAGGATAAGATCCGCCAGATTGACGGAAAGATTGCAGAAAAGATGGGATTTGACGCATGTGTTCCAGTTTCAGGCCAGACATATTCAAGAAAGGTTGATACAAGAGTACTTAATGTACTTGCAGGAATTGCTGCGAGCGCACACAAGTTCTCTAATGATATCAGATTATTACAGCACCTTAAGGAAGTTGAAGAACCATTTGAAAAGTCACAGATTGGTTCATCAGCTATGGCTTACAAGCGTAATCCTATGAGAAGCGAACGTATGGCGTCACTTGCTGATTTCGTTATCAGTGACGCACTTAACCCAGCTATTGTTTCATCTACACAGTGGTTTGAGAGAACACTTGATGATTCAGCTAATAAGAGAATGTCAGTTCCAGAGGGATTTCTCGCTGTTGACGGAATCCTTGACCTCTACTTGAATGTTGTTGACGGACTTGTTGTATATGACAAGGTTATCATCAAACATATGATGGCAGAGCTTCCATTCATGGCAACTGAGAATATTATGATGGACGCTGTTAAGGCTGGTGGAGACAGACAGGAACTTCATGAGAAAATCAGAGAGCTTTCTATGATAGCAGGAAAGAGAGTTAAGCAGGAAGGTCTTGATAATAACCTTCTTGAACTTATTGCAGCAGAGCCAATGTTCGGTGTTACTCTTGAAGAGTTACAGTCAAAGCTTGATCCTATGAAGTATGTTGGCCGTTCTAAGGAACAGGTTGACGAGTATCTTGCTAATGTTATCAAGCCTATTCTTGATTCTAATAAGGAAGAGCTTGGCATGAAGGCAGAGATTAATGTTTAATTAATAATTTGGAGGTGTTATAACATGAAGGTTGTATTAGTTAATGGCAGCAGAAGAGATGCGGGCTGTACATATACAGCGCTTTCTGTTGTTGCTAAGGAATTAGAGGCACAGGGAATTGAGACTGAGATAGTTGCAGTTGGAAGCAGAGTTGTAAAGGGCGAGCTTGACGCAGTTGTCAAGGAAGTTGGCGCTAAGATAACTGATGCAGACGGACTTATAGTTGGTTCACCTGTTTACTATGCTTCTCCAACAGGAGAGATAATGATGTTCCTCGACAGATTATTTGGTACATATGGCAATGAGCTTCGTTACAAATGTGGTTCTTCAATTGCATCTGCCCGCCGTGGCGGAACAACATCAACAGTTGACGTGTTGAATAAGTATTTCCAGATTAACCAGATGCCGGTTGTATCATCTAACTACTGGAATATCGTACATGGCAATACACCTGATGAGGTTGTTAAGGACGAAGAAGGTATGCAGACAATGAGACTTTTAGGTCAGAATTTTGCATGGCTTGTTAAGTCAATAGACGCAGCAAAGAAGCAGGGAATTGAGCTTCCACAAGGCGAGAATAAGATTAAGACCAACTATATCAGATAATTTATAATTCTTCATAAATATTTAATGTCATAAGAGGCGTGCTGTATATATAATTATGTATATACAGCACGCCTTTACTGCGCGGGCAGTGATGAGGATAGACAGATATTTAAGGAGTATTGTTGTGAAGTCTTACAATAGGAGAAAACTTATGAAGAGAATAATTCTTGGGGCAGTGATACTGCTTGTGGTGCTTATTGTCGCAATCGTAGCCTGCGCCCTGATAAGTTACCACAAACAGCCAGAGCTTACTGCTGATGAGATTAAACAGCTTGATGAGCAGGGCATATGGAAAGAGAGAACAAGTGCCGAGCGGGCGCGCATTATTGAGGATAATGACGAGGCGCTTAAAGAGCGGATAAGAATGATAAGCAATGCAAAGAGTGAGATTATACTCTCAACATTTGACTTCAGATCAGATGACAGCGGAAAGCTGATGCTTGGAGCGCTTATTGATGCTGCAGACAGAGGTGTATCGGTCAATGTTATAGTTGACGGTGTATCCGGGTTTACCAAGATGAAAGGCAATCCTGATTTTAAGGCACTTGCGTCATCAGACAATGTTAATGTCAAGATATACAACAAGGTCAATCCTTTTAAGCCGTGGCAGTCAATGGGAAGGCTTCATGACAAATATGTCATAGCCGACAGGACTAATTATATACTTGGCGGAAGAAATACATTTAACTATTTTCTGGGAGCATATCCGGGACATAAGAATTACGACAGAGATGTGCTTGTGTACTGCGAAAGCCCTGATGAAACCAGCTCTGTGAATGATGTTCTTGCTTATTATGAGAGTGTCTGGAACTATAAGGAGAGCAAGGCATTTTTAAAGAATAACAAATGTGCAGGCAATAAGAAGGTTAAGGCGGCAAGGAAAGAACTGCTTGATAATTACAACATTTATTATGCAGATAACAAAGATTACCTGACTGACACTGATTATACAGACGAAACAGCCGAAGTCAACAATATAGCGCTTCTCAGTAATCCGATAGAATGTGGCGCAAAAAAGCCGGTAGTGTGGTATCAGCTCACGAAGCTTATGGAACAGGCGGATACACAGGTTAAGATACATACGCCTTATATTATCTGCAATGAGTATATGTATGACGGATTAAAGAAGGTATGCGATTCTGTTGAAAATGTGTCACTGATGACTAATTCAGTAGGCAATAATGGCAATCCATTTGGATCAGCAGATTATTATGCGCATAAGGATAAGGTGCTTGGCACAGGGCTTGAAGTGTGGGAATATGAAGGCGGATATTCATACCACGGAAAGTCGGTTCTTATAGATGATGATATATCGGTGGTTGGCTCATTTAATATTGATATGAGAAGCGTGTATCTTGATACAGAGCTTATGCTTGTTATTGACAGCAAGGAGATTAATGAACAGCTTGGCGGTGCCATGCAGACGTATGAGCATAGTGCAAGAAAGGCTAATGCTGATGGCACATACGACAATCCATATAATGTGCAGCCTGTGGAGCTTACTCCTAAGAGAGAACGCAGAATGAAGCTGATTAAGAATTTCCTGTTGTGGACGAGGTATTTGTTCTAATTAAAATTTTGTGAAAAAAGTTTTGAAAAAAGTCAAAAAAGTGCTTGACATATATCAGGTTTTAATATTATAATAGCAGAGCAGTTTGCGAGAGAAATCAAGCGAATTGTTCTGAATGTGGGGTCTTAGCTCAGCTGGGAGAGCATCTGCCTTACAAGCAGAGGGTCACAGGTTCGAGCCCTGTAGGTCCCATAGTTACTTAATTTAATATGGCGAGATAGCTCAGTTGGCTAGAGCACACGGTTCATACCCGTGGTGTCGTGGGTTCAAATCCCTCTCTCGCTACTATCTAGGAAGTGGAAGCAGATTATGCTTCCATTTTTTTTGCGCGAGTAGCGATGAGAGAAGCCATGGAAAGTTTACAGCCGTGCTTGCACGGACTGGGAACTTTGTATGGCTTTACGAGGAGCACCGCGACAACGACAGAACGAAGTTCTGGAGTATGAGCTGCTCGCGCAACCCGCGGCGATGAGCCAGCTCACACAGGAGGGGAATAATGACACATTTACAGGAAGAACTGTTTAAGTTACAGGATATAGCGTACAGGGATTTTCACAGCAGCCTTATGCCGGGGGTAGATAAAGAGGCTGTTATAGGAGTAAGAACTCCGGTTTTAAGAGCATTTGCAAAGAAATTCTCTAAGACAGAAGAGGCAGGGCAGTTTATGAATGAGCTGCCGCACAAATATTATGAAGAAAATAATCTTCATATGATGCTGATTGCACAGATTAAGGATTATAATATGTGCGTTAGTGAAACAGAGAAGTTTCTGCCATATATTGATAACTGGGCAACCTGTGATTCACCGCTTCCAAAATGTTTTGATAAGAATAAAGAAGATATTATTGTGAGAGCTAAGAATTGGATTGCCACAGACGATACATATGTTAAAAGATACGGAATGGGTGTTATGATGCGCATGTTCCTTGACGAGGATTTTAAGGAAGAATATATACAGCTTGTTGCAGGTGTTAAGTCAGAGGAGTACTATGTAAATATGATGATTGCATGGTATATGGCTACAGCACTTGCTAAACAGTGGGATGCGGCGATTCCTTATATACAGGAACACAGGCTTTCTGAATGGGTACACAGAAAGTCAATACAGAAGGCTGTAGAGAGTTACCGCATTACACCAGAGCAGAAGGATTATTTAAAGGGTTTAAGATAAGGTTATGAAATCAAATGAAATAGATATGACGACAGGTTCCCTGCCAAAGAAAATATTAATGTATTCAGTTCCGCTTATGTTGTCAAATGTACTGCAGGTTATGTTCAACCTGTGTGATGTGGCGGTAGTTGGTAAATTTGTAGGACCACTGGCACTTGGTGCGGTAGGTTCAACGAGTATAATTATTACATTGACAACCGGAATCCTGCTAGGACTAGCAGGTGGTGTCAATGCTGTAGTTGCGCTGTTTGTGGGGGCTAAGAATAGTGCAAATGTAAAGAAAGCAGTCCACACTTCAATTGTAATATGTATGATTGCGGGACTGCTGCTGCTTTTGTCTGGACTGTTCCTTTCAAGACCGGTGCTGAATCTTATAGGAACTAAGAAAGAACTGATAGATGGTGCAGTTATATATCTTACAATATATCTTCTTGGTTCACCGGCACTTGCCATGTATAACTATGGTAATGCCGTGTTAAGTGCAGTTGGAGATACCAAAAGGCCGCTTGTGTATCTTATTACAGCGGGGATAATTAATGTGGTACTTAATCTGTTCTTTGTAATAGTATGCAGGCTTGGGGTTGTCGGTGTTGCACTGGCAAGTATAATATCACAGTATATATCAGCATTTCTGATACTTAAATTCCTGTTTGGCTGCGGCAGGGATTACGGGCTTTATATAAGAAATATAGGAATAGATTCGCATATAGCAGCGAGAGTGTTAAAGATTGGATTGCCTGCAGCAGTACAGTATTCACTTTTTGCAGTTGCCAATCTGTACATACAGTCGGCAGTCAATTCATTTGACCATGTAGTTGTTGAGGGCAATTCGGCTGCGGCTAATGCTGATAACATTGTGTATGATATGATGGCGGCATTCTATACTGCATGTACAAGCTTTATAGCACAGAATCTTGGAGCAAGAAAGCGTGACAGAATTAGGAAAGCATATCTTGTTACACAGATGTATTCATTTCTTATAGGTGCTGTCCTTGGTGCATTGCTTGTAGTTTTCAGGACACAGTTTCTTAGTCTGCTTACAAGTGATCCGGATGTATTGCATTATGGCTCAATAAGACTTGGGATAATGGGATGCTCTTATTTTATATCCGCATTTATGGATAATGCGGCAGCGGGAGCAAGAGGACTTGGCAGAAGCGTTATACCTACAATAATAGTTATAATGGGATCTGTTGTGTTCAGAATCGTGTGGGTGTGTACAATATTTGCAAGTATACATACGCTGATGTCACTCTATCTTGTGTATGCGAGTGCGTGGGCATTTACATCTATTATAGGAACGGTGTATTTTATAATTATATATAGAAAGACTTTGAGATAATCACATACATTTTACAAAAACTTTACGAACACGAGATTATGCATTTTACATAACATTGATAACATACCCTCTGCAAGCAGATGCAGAGGGTTTTCTTTTTTGAGATGACTCACATATCATTCGGTCAGGAAACTGATTCAAGCCCCTATTAAAATCTTCTGTTAATGCTTGCAAATAAAAAAAGAGGAAGGTAACGAAAGTTATGAGAAAAGGAATTAAAAAGTTACTTACAGTTGCATTAACAGCAACATTAGGCCTTGCAGCATTAGCAGGCTGTGGAACAGGTACATCATCAAATGGAGATGGATCAGCAAACGGAGGCACAACTAAGGAGCTTTCAGGAAAGATTCAGTTAGCAGGAAGTACATCAATGGAAAAGATGTGTGGTGCTCTCATGGAAGCATTCATGGAAGAATATCCTAATGTAACAGTAACAACAGAATATACAGGTTCAGGCGCAGGTATTGAGTCAGTAACATCCGGAGCAGTTGATATTGGTAACGCTTCAAGAGCTTTATCTGATAAAGAAAAGTCAGCAGGTATTGAGGAGAACATCGTAGCAATTGATGGTATCGCAATGATTACTGATAAGAACAACAAAGTTACTAATGTAACAAAGCAGCAGCTCACAGATATCTACACAGGTAAGATTACTAACTGGAAGGATCTCGGTGGTTCAGACGAAGCTATCGTAGTAATCGGCAGAGAGGCAGCTTCTGGTACAAGAGGAGCATTTGAGGAACTTCTTGAAGTTAAGAATAAATGTGCTTATGCACAGGAACTTGACAGTACAGGTGCTGTACTTGCCAAGGTAGCAGCAACTCCAGGTGCAATCGGATATGTTTCATTAGATGTAGTTGATAAGACAGTTGCAGCTTTAAAGCTTGATGGTGTAGATGCAACAGAGGATAACATTAAGGCCGGTAAGTATACACTTTCAAGACCATTTGTAATGGCTACTAAGGGTTCTGTTTCATCACAGAGTGAGCTTGTTCAGACTTGGTTTAACTTCGTAAAGTCTGAAGCTGGTAAGAAGGTTATCAAGGGAGTTGGCTTAATCCTCCCAGAGTAAGCCGGTAAATATAGATTCTGAATGGAGAGATTGACATGGAAGAGGTTATAAATGTTGGTATGAATAGAATAAATAAAACACCAGCAGCTGTTAAGGTAACAGCAAATGGTTCTTTAAAAGGTAATAAAAAGTCAAAGCATGCAAGTGAAAGCGTGGCACGGTTTATATTTCTTATATGTGCGGTAGTAGCTATCCTGGCAGTCTGCTCCATTACTATCTATATGTTCATAAAAGGAACAGAGAGTCTTAAAAGTGTCGGAATAGCAGATTTGCTCTTTAAAACAGTATGGGCACCAACGGCTACACCACCTGCATATGGAATTGTATACATAATTCTTTCTTCAATTGTAGGAACAACACTTGCGATTCTTATCGGTGTTCCAATTGGATTATTAACAGCAGTTTTTTTGACAGAGATAGCAGGGAAAAAACTTGCAGCAGTAGTTCAGCCGGCGGTTGAATTACTTGCAGCAATTCCTTCTGTTATATACGGACTTCTCGGATTAATGCTATTAAACCCCCTCCTTTATAAATTAGAAAAGCATGTATTCGCGAATTCCACAACACATCAGTACACAGGAGGAGCTAACCTCCTGGCTGCAGTGCTGGTGCTTGCAATTATGATACTTCCAACAGTTATCAATATGAGCGCGTCAGCAATCAGGGCAGTACCAATGAATTTGAGAGCAACATCACTTGCTCTTGGAGCAACTAAGATACAGACAATTTTCAAGGTTGTAGTTCCGGCAGCCAAGTCAGGAATTATAACAGGAATCGTTTTAGGTATAGGAAGAGCCTTAGGTGAGGCAATGGCTATTAATCTGGTAGCCGGTGGTTCAGTAAATCTGCCGCTTCCATTCAACTCAGTCAGATTTCTTACAACACAGATTGTAAGTGAGATGAGTTACGCAGATGGAGTACACAGACAGGTTCTTTTCACAGTAGGACTTGTTCTTTACATTTTCATAATGATTATAAATCTGATAATTACATTTATGCAGAAGAAAGGGGAGAAAGCAAATGGATAATCTTAAAGCTAAGAAAAGGCATCCGGAAGAGATTGCAGTATACTCAGCGATATATGTGTGTGCAGCATTTTCAGTTCTCCTGCTTTTAGGAATTATTGTATATGTGTTTGCTAAGGGCGCAAGACGCGTAAACTGGGCATTTCTTACAGGTGTTACATCAATTCTTCATGGAACTGTGGGAATTGCCGGTAATATTTTGAACACATTGATAATAATATTACTTACTATGATAATTACAACGCCAATCGGTGTAGGTGCTGCGATTTATTTAAATGAGTACGCCAAGCCGGGAAAGCTTGTTACAGTTATAATATTTGCAACAGAGACACTTGCAGGAATTCCATCAATTATATTTGGTCTGTTTGGTATGCTTTTCTTCGGACAGTTATGTCACATGGGATATTCACTTCTGACAGGTTCTCTTACACTTACATTAATGGTGCTTCCGCTTGTTACAAGAAACACACAGGAAGCGTTAAAGACTGTACCTGACAGCTTCAGAACAGGAGCGGTAGGTTTAGGCGCAGGTAAATGGTACACAATCAGAACAATTCTTCTTCCGTCAGCAATGCCTGGAATTGTAACCGGAGTAATCCTTGCGATAGGAAGAATTATTGGTGAATCAGCAGCATTGCTTTTTACAGCGGGAAGTGCACATCTTCTTCCAAAGACTTTCGATGCATTTCTTGAGAAAATATTTCATTCGGGCGGAACACTTACAATCCAGCTTTATTTAAGCGCAAGCAAGGGTGAATTTGAGGTGGCATTCGGTATAGCGGTTGTACTTCTTGTAATTGTACTTCTTATTAATTTTGGTACAAAGAGGCTCGCTAAGAAGCTCGAAAAGCACTAATTGGGAGGAATATATGAGTAATAAGATTAAAGTTAAAGTTGAAAATCTGAACCTGTATTATGGCGAGAATCACGCCCTTAAGGATGTGAACATGGATATACAGGAAAATGCAGTAACAGCATTTATCGGACCATCTGGCTGCGGTAAATCAACATTTTTAAAGACCTTAAACCGTATGAACGATCTTGTTGATGGTGTAAGAATAGATGGCAAGGTGCTTCTTGATGGTGAGGATATATATGATCCGGCTGTTGATACAACAATTCTTCGAAAGAAAGTCGGAATGGTATTCCAGCAGCCTAATCCTTTCCCAATGAGCATATATGACAATATTGCTTATGGTCCAAGAGTTCACGGTATAAGAGATAAGAAGAGACTCGACCAGATAGTTGAGGAGAGTCTGCGTGGAGCAGCTATATTTGCTGAGGTTAAGGACAGATTGAAAAAATCGGCCATGGGTCTTTCAGGTGGACAGCAGCAGAGAATCTGCATTGCAAGAGCGCTTGCCGTACAGCCGGAGGTACTTCTTATGGATGAGCCGACATCAGCTCTTGACCCTATATCTACAGCCAAGATTGAGGAACTGATGGAAGACTTAAAGAAGAAATACACAGTAATCGTGGTAACACATAACATGCAGCAGGCAACGAGAGTTTCGGATCAGACAGCATTTTTCCTTGTAGGGGAGATGGTGGAGTTTGGAGATACTAAGCAGATATTCTCTTACCCGCAGGATAAGAGGACAGAAGATTATATCACAGGAAGGTTTGGATGATGAGAAGTAAATTTGACGAACAGCTTGACAGACTTAATAAAGAAATGATGAAGATGGGCTCTGCAATTGAAGATTCTATACGAAAGGCAGTTGATGCGCTTGTAAAACAGGACGCAGAGCTTGCTAAAAAGGTTATGATTCAGGACGAGGAGATTGACAGGGAGCAGAAGACTATTGAGAGCATCTGCTTTAATCTTCTTATCCAGCAACAGCCGGTTGCTAAGGATTTAAGAACAATTACAGCAGCTTTAAAGATGGTTACTGATATGGAAAGAATTGGTGACCAGGCAGCAGATATCGGCGAGATAACTATTAAACTTGCCAACCAGCCATACATAAAGAAGTTAGAGCACATCAACCAGATGGCTTCTGAGACAATGCTTATGTTAATCAGAAGTATTGAAGCTTATGTTGAGAAGGACATGGACAAGGCAAGAAAAGTTATAGCATATGATGATGTGGTAGATGACCTTTTTGAAAAGGTAAGAGATGACCTTATTGCAATGATACAGGCAGATTCAGCCAATGGTGAGCAGGCTGCAGATCTTCTTATGGTTGCCAAGTATTTTGAGAGAATAGGAGACCATGCAACTAACATTGCAGAATGGGTAATATTTGCTCTTGATACGAAGGGAGGTTTCGATGAAAATGCTTCTGAACATTTGTAAAAATACTCATTTAACTGAAAAGAAATATGAATATCTGTTTCTTCTTCTTAACACCATTGCATGGTGTGCAATCGGCTTCGTAGTGTGGGCGGTTGTAAGCATATTTGCATTCAGGGGAACGGAATGGATGTTTACATTCGTTGGATATTTCGGACTTATTCCCGGCTTTATCGGCGGGGTTGTTGAGGCCTGGAGGAATGAAAATTAATATTGATTTATTGTGAAATTGGCATAGAATATAAGCAGAGGTGATGTTATGAAGCGTGTATGCTTATATTCTATGCATTTTGTTTTATAAAGCTGCAGAATTTGACGATGACGAGTTACAACAGATATATGCATACATAGGGCAGGAATATAAAGAAGTAAAACTCACAGACATCAATATGCAGAGCTGGTAGTTGAATAATTATCAGTGATATGTTATATTAATCAAGGCGTTGAATTGGGGACACCACTTTTCAAGACCAGCAGGTATGAAGCAAAGAGAATTGATTAGAATCAGTTTACAGGATTCATACAGGCGAACATACAACAGGCGTCGGTAATAATAGATTTCCGGCGTGTTCATATTGTGAATTTTAGAGGCAGAGCCAGCTGGAAAGCGGCTCTGCCTCTTTTTTTGTAAGCAATGAGCCATGCAAGCTGAAATGTGCTTGCACAGATTTCAGCTTATATGGCGAATGCCAATAATGAACAACGAAGGTCGGAGACCGGGAGTTGTGAATTATCAAGGCTCGGGAGTAGCGAAGCTACGGAGAGACTTGGCTTACAAAAAGCGCGAGTAACGAGGAGAGAAGACATGGAAATTTCACAGTCGTGCTTGCACGAACTGTGAAATTTATATGGGTTCTCGAGGAGCACCGCGACAACGACAGGACGAAGTCCTGGAGTGTGAGTTGCTCGCGCAAAAAGGCGAGGAGAAGCCATGCAAGCTGAAATGTGCTTGCACAGATTCAAACGCAAAGAATGGCGGAGAGAAGGAAAGGAGGCACAATGGTACAGATTAATGGAGAACAACAGGATGTTGCACTAGTTGCAGGAAAGACACTTCTTGCTTATGTAACAGAAGCTGGGTATGACCCGGTAGGTATTGTAATTGAGAAGAATATGGAAATAATTCATAGGGAAGATTTTGATAAAGTAAGTATTGAAGACGGAGACGTGATTGAAATATTGCACTTTGTCGGTGGCGGTCAGTTCTGACATAAAGGAACGAGTAAGAGAGTCAGATTGGACTTTAAAGCGTTGGGAAAGCATGAGGAAGTCCAAAATACGAAAGCCTAAACATAATCACAGATAACAGGAGGAAGCAAAGATGGAAAATAAGGCACAGGACAAGAAAGAAGATAAGTTAATATTAGGAGGACATGAGTTCAACAGCAGATTCATATTAGGTTCAGGAAAGTACAATGTGAATCTTATTAAGGCGGCAGTTGAGCAGGGCGGTGCTGAAATTATCACACTTGCTCTTAGACGTGCCAATACAGAGAATAAAGAGAATATTCTTGATTTCATACCGAAGGGAGTAACTCTTCTTCCTAATACTTCAGGAGCAAGAAATGCAGAGGAAGCGGTAAGAATTGCGAGACTCAGCCGTGAGATGGGATGTGGGGATTTTGTAAAGATTGAGATTATGCATGATGCAAAGTATCTTCTCCCAGATAACTATGAGACAGTGAAAGCAACAGAAATACTTGCTAAGGAAGGATTTGTTGTAATGCCATACATGTATCCTGATTTGAATGTGGCAAGAGATTTACAGAATGTCGGAGCTGCCTGCGTTATGCCGCTTGCCTCACCGATTGGAAGCAATAACGGACTTTCAACCAAAGCATTTATACAGATACTTATTGATGAGATTGATCTGCCAATTATAGTGGATGCAGGAATTGGCAAGCCTTCGCAGGCATGTGAGGCAATGGAGATGGGAGCGGCTGCGGTTATGGCTAATACAGCAATTGCAACAGCAGGAAATGTTCCGGCTATGGCAGAGGCATTTAAGAAGGCTATAGAGGCAGGAAGAAGCGCATATCTTACAGGAATGGGAAGAGTTCTTGCAAGAGGCGGAAGCGCATCAGACCCATTGACAGGATTCTTACGTTAAATGTGGAGAGCAATCCCAAAGGTGCATTGCAAGAGATACTGGCGGGATAATTTCAGCGGAAGCATAACTTCGGGGAAGTATTGCTTGACGAAATATGAGAATATAATAGAAAAGAAGGCAGAATAATGAACGAGGAAAATCAGGTATATTTTATAGATAGTGACCAGCTTCCACCGGCTGCGTTAGAGAGAAAACATAAGTTAGAGCAGGATCCGTCATTCAGAACAGATTACATGAAATATCTTGATGACATGGAAATAATTGATTCAGATATTAAGGATAAAGTCTTAAAGGCAATGGATGAGTATGATTATGATTCATACACAGCCGCAGATGTGGAGAGGGCATTAAGCAAAGATACCTGCAATATAGAGGACTTTAAGGCATTGCTTTCACCAGCCGCAGCACCTTACTTAGAGCAGATGGCAAGAAAAGCAGAGAATGAAACTAAGAAACATTTTGGCAATACAGTGTATATATTTACACCTATCTATATAGCTAATTACTGCCAGAATTACTGCATATACTGTGGATTCAACTGCTACAATAACATTCATAGAAAGAAACTTTCATTCGAGGAAATTGAGCATGAGATGAAAGTTATTGCAGATACGGGAATGGAAGAAATCCTGATACTGACAGGAGAGAGCAGAAAATATTCAGACGTTGAATACATTGGTGAATCAGTTAAGATTGCAAGAAAATATTTCAAGAATATCGGAATTGAGATATATCCTGTAAATGTGGATGAATACCGCTATCTTCATGAATGTGGAGTTGATTATGTGACAGTATTCCAGGAAACTTATAATCCTGTAAAGTATGAGACATTACATTTGTTAGGACATAAGAGAGTATGGCCTTACAGATTTGATGCACAGGAGAGGGCACTTATGGCAGGCATGAGAGGAGCAGGCTTTTCAGCATTGTTAGGACTTGATGATTTCAGAAAAGACGCACTGGCAACAGCACTGCATGTATATTATCTTAACAGAAAATACCCACATGCGGAGTTGAGTCTTAGCTGTCCGAGACTCCGTCCGATAATCAACAATGATAAGATTAATCCAAGAGATGTCGGTGAAAAGCAGTTGTGTCAGGTCCTCTGTGCGTACAGACTGTTTCTGCCATTCGTTGGAATTACAGTTTCAAGCCGTGAGAGTGCACAGTTTAGAAATGGTATAACCAAGATATGTGCCACTAAAGTTTCAGCGGGTGTTTCAACAGGAATCGGCGACCATGAATCTAAATATACAGGAAAAAAAGATGGTGATGCCGGAGATGAACAGTTTGAAATCAATGATAACCGTTCATTTGACAGAATGTATAAGGATATGGAGGATGGCGGGCTTCAGCCAGTCGTGAATGAATACATTTATGTATAGAAAATATATATGTATAACGAACAGACATCTGGTGAACGGCAGCGGTGGCGCAGAGTGTACCATGGAGGAGTACATTATGCAACTTGAAAAATGTGTGGAACTGCACCCATATGCCATGATACTTCGTGAAAAGGATATGGACAGGCAGGACTACAGGGAACTTGCCAGACACATACAGGTAATGTGCAAGAAAGCTTCTGTTAAAATGTTTGTTCACAGTGATATCAGTGCGGCAAAGTATGCAGACTGTGGAAATGTACATTTTTCAATGGAACATTTTAAACAAATGTGTGAAGAACAGGCTGATGTGATAAAGGGGCTTGATTGTGTGAGCGTGTCGTGCCACAGTATTGAAGAGGCAGTGAATGCTACCCGCGCAGGAGCAGACCAGATTGTGCTTGGAACGATATTTGAGACACAGTGCAAGCCGGGGAAGATGGGTGCAGGACTTAGTTTTCTTAAAGAAGTGTGTAGAGCGGCTCATACTGTTAATCCCACAGTAAAAGTGTTTGCGATTGGAGGAATTAAGCCTGATAACATTAAAAAAGTGCTTGAAGCCGGTGCGGATGGCGGATGTATGATGTCATGGTTTATGCAACATAATTAATATAATAGACAAAGAAAAACTTCTGTGATATAATTTCGCAGAAGTTTTTCTTTTTTTAAATTTTTTAAACTTATTTAAACTTCATTTCGTATAATAATATATAAAACTAAAGAAAGGGCAGAAAATCATATGAAAGACATGTTAAGACTAGGTACTAAAGATAGAAAAAAATATCTAATTATAAGCGTGGTGTCAGTCTTAGTTATAGCATTAATAACTGTTTCCATAATTGCCGTGCAATTAAGACATAATAAGAATGAAAAAAAGAAAAATGTGGAAGAAACAACTGTGCATACAATGATGGTGCAAGAGACTACAGAAGAGGGAACCACAGAAGAGGATACAACGCAGGAAGAGAGTGCAGAAGTAGTAGACAGGGAAGTGGTTGAAGAATTTTTTGAAAATGAGATATCAACAGAAAATGAGGAGGCATTTGAACTTCCGCCAAGGCAGCTTACGGACGAGTTTATCCCATACGATGGACAGAAGAGAGAAATAACATGCTATGGGGATAGTATGATGGCTGGAGCAGGAAGTGCAACTGAAGGAAAAGTAAATGGCATTGATATATATGGGTGGACTACACCTGTTACAATAGAAAAAATGACTAATATACCAACACATAATCTTGGAGGGTCAGGAGAAGATTCAAGTTATATTACTTTCCGTGCTGGCGGAACTAAAGTGTATATAGACAGGGATATTACAATAAGTGAGACTGACTCAGCAATAGCACGTATTATAGATGAAGATGGAAATGTGTTTAAAGCGGATGATTATAGTGGATACGGATTTGATTATGATCCTTATCCAGGAGATATGTATATAAATGGTTATTTATGTGATGTTGATAATGCAGAAGATGGATATGTAAGTATAAAGCTTACAAAGGGATATGCGGCATATGATAATAGGGCAGATTATAGCGTTGTTATATATGAAAGTGAAACTGATACATATTCAAGACAGGGAGCAGATATAAAAGCAGAGAGTGATATAGTAACAGAATATGACACAGTGATAAAAGAAACAGAGTCACAAACATCTGGTGAAAAACCAATGGAGAAACCAACAGAAAATGTGACCGAAAAACCAACGGAGAAACCAACAGATACTTCTGGTATGGAAAAAGTTACAATTTCTGGCGGAACACAGGCAATGACAAGGGCATCACAGGAAAGAAGTGCCAAAGATATATTGATACTCGAAATGGGAAGTAATGGCGGCTGGGAAAATGATTATCAGCAGCTTATTCTTCAATATGATAATATAATACTTAATTCTGGATGCAAATATTATATAGTACTCGGAGATACGGATGATCCGGCTGATTCAGTAGATGTTAATCAGGGAGAGTATGGAGAAGACGGTAATTATGTGGGAATCGGTGATACAGCATGGGAAGCAGCCTTAAGAGAAGCATATGGCGAGCATTTTTTTAATACGAGAACATATATGATTCAGAATGGATTAAGTGACTGCGGACTTGATACAACAACAGATGACCTTGAGAATTTCAAGAAAGGTAATATATCTGAACAATTAAGATATGACTGGACACATTTTAACTGTTATGGATATTATTCAAAGGGAATTGGTGTATACAAGAAAGGTGTAGAACTAGGATACTGGAGTTAGAATTTTACAAGAATTATACATGAATATGATTACACCTTTTACATGATATGGTTATTATAAGTATGCATTGAAGGGGTGGACAGCCAAAAGACGGGGATGGCTGTGATTCCCTGACATGTAAGCCTATTAACCATGAATGAAGAAAGGTGGTAATCATATGGAAGTAGCTATAAACAACATAGACAAGGTGAGAAAGTTTGTAGATATTGTATCAAGATTTGACTGCGACATTGATTTAGTAAGCGGACATACAATGGTAGATGCGAAGTCGATACTTGGAATATTTAGTCTTAACATTATGAAGCCAATGATGATGATTATTCATGATGATGAGGATAAGGCGCAGATAATAAGAAACAGCCTTAAAGCATTCGCAGCGTAAGCTGCTTTTTTTATGCCTTGAGGCTGTTTTTATTACAATTACTTTACATATGTTTTACATAACCCCGATAGTGGATTTTACATACCAGTGTGACAATAAAATTATTGCCAAAGAAAAGATGTGGTTAAAAGAAAAAATGAGGAATGATATGAAATTCACAGAAATTAAGAAAAAGTTTTTTGACTATTTTCGGGAAAAGGAGAACGGGGCAATGAGCATAAACACTAAAGAAACAACACAGAGAGCATGTTACACAAACAGGGAGCTGTCATGGCTTGCATTTAATGAGAGAGTGTTAAATGAAGCAGCTAATCCTAAAGTTCCACTTGCGGAAAGACTTACATTTGCATCAATATACCAGACTAATCTGGATGAATTCTTTATGGTACGCGTTGGAACGCTTATGATGCAGATGCAGCTTCAGGAAAAGGAAAGAGACAATAAAACCGGAATGACAAGCGAAGAGCAGGTAAAAGCTATTCTTGATAAGGTTAGTGAGCTTGAGAAGAAAAAGGGCAGAGTGTATGAACAGCTTATGGGAGAACTTGAGACAGCCGGGATAAGAATAATTAATTTTAATAAGCTGTCTAATGATGAAGGTGCAATGCTGGAGGAATATTTTGATATGCATATAGCACCATTTCTTTCACCTATGATAATAGGACAGCAGCAGCCATTTCCTTTTCTTGCAAATAAGCAGTTATATGCAATTGTGCTTATGAAGACTAAGAAGGGTAAGAATAAAATAGGAATAGTACCTTGTTCAAACAGTGTATTTAAGAGACTTATAGAAATTCCTACAAGACCAGGAACATTTATGCTTTCTGAAGAATTGATTCTGCATTTTGTATCAAAGCTGTATGAGAAGTATGAAATACTGGAAAAATCAGTTATGAGAGTTATTAGAAATGCAGATATAGATGCTGGTTCATTTGATGATGAGGACCTTGATTACAGAAATATGATGGAACATATGGTTAAGCAGAGAAACAGGCTTAATCCGGTATGTGTCCAGTTAAACAGAAAAATAAACGACAAAGCAAAGAAAAAGCTCACAGATTATCTTGAAATAGGTGCAAAACACCTGATTGAAGAGAGAACTCCACTGGATATGTCATTTGTATTCCAGCTGCAGAATGTGTTAAAGAATAAGCCTGAGCTTTTTTATAAGAAAAGAGTTCCACAGCCAAGTAAAGAAATCAGTATGAATGAAAAGATAATTCCGCAGATTGAGAAGAAGGATGTTGTTCTTTCATACCCATTTGAGAGTATGAGACCATTCATATCTATGTTAGAGGAAGCAGCCAGTGACCCGACTGTTGTATCAATAAAGATGACTCTTTACAGAGTTGCTGACAGAAGTAAGATAGTTGAGACTCTTATTGAAGCGGCTGAAAATGATAAAGAAGTTATTGTTCTTGTGGAGCTGAGAGCCAGATTTGATGAGGCTAATAATATTGAAATGTCTAAGAGACTCGAGGAGGCTGGATGCCAGCTTTTATATGGTCTGGGTGAGTATAAGGTGCACTCAAAGTTATGCCTTATAACACGTTCGGTTAATAATACATTTTCATATATAACACAGATAGGAACAGGCAATTATAATGAAAAGACTTCAAGATTATATACAGATCTGTCACTTGTTACAGCTAATGAGGAGATAGGTGCGGATGCGGCTGCAGTATTTGCTGCTTTGCAGAAGGGAGAAACGGTGGATAGTTCTAACCAGCTTCTTGTTGCACCAAACTGCCTGCAGAACAGAATCCTTTCAATGATAGATGAGCAGATTGATAAGGTAAAGAACGGTGAAGAGGGATATGTTGGAGTTAAGATTAATTCCCTTACAGACAAGATTATTATTGAGAAATTAATTGAAGCTTCACAGGCAGGTGTTAAAATAGATCTTGAAGTAAGAGGAATATGCTGTATAAAGCCGGGAGTTAAAGGCTATACAGATAATATCCGCGTGGTAAGTGTTGTTGGACGTTTCCTTGAGCATTCAAGAATATATCGTTTTGGAAGAGGAGATGACCAGAAGATATATATTGCATCGGCAGATTTTATGACAAGAAATACGACAAGACGTGTTGAGGTTGCTGCACCTGTGCTTGATAAGCATTGTCAGGAACGCATAATTCATATATTTGATCTTATTATGCAGGATGACGAGAAAGGCAAAGAGCAGAATAGTGATGGGGTATACTGTGACAGACATATTAATAATCCTAAGATTGATTCACAGGAAACTCTATATGAAGAAAGCTATGAAGCGGCAGCCAGTGCAGAATAATTAAGAAAATGGAGGCTAACAGGTATGAAGATAGGTATGCTTACAAGTGGTGGAGACTGCCAGTCTCTTAATGCGGCAATGAGAGGTGTTGCCAAAACTTTGTATAATAATACAAATGATGTTGAAATATACGGATTTCTTGATGGTTACAAAGGAATGATTACTAAGAATTACAAACTGATGAAAGAAGAGGATTTCAGTGGGATTCTCACAGAGGGAGGAACAATTCTTGGAACTTCCAGAACACCTTTCAAATATATCAATGAGCCTGATGAGGAAGGGCGCGATAAGGTTGCAGGCATGATTAAGACTTATAAGGATTTAAAACTCGACTGCCTTGTAATGCTTGGCGGAAACGGTTCACATAAGACTGCGGCTCTTTTATCGCAGAAGGGTTTAAATGTCGTTACTCTTCCTAAGACTATTGATAATGATATAGAAGGAACTGAGATGAGCTTTGGATTTCAGTCAGCTATAGATGTTGCGACAAGAACTATAGATGAGATTCATACAACGGCAGCCTCACACAGCAGAGTGTTTATTGTTGAGATTATGGGACATAAAACAGGCTGGCTGACATTGCATTCAGGAATTGCAGGCGGTGCTGATATCATACTTATACCTGAAATTCCATATAATGTTGATGAGGTGTTGAATACAATCAGAAAGCGTGAAAAGCAGGGTAAGAAATTTACTATAATCGCAATGGCTGAGGGTGCAATATCAGATGAGGATGCAAAGCTGTCAAAGAAAGAGCTGAAAGAAAAGAGAAAGACATATACATTTCCATCGGTAGCATATCAGTTGAGTGATGAGCTGCAGAAAAAAGCCGGTCAGGAGGTAAGAGTAACAATTCCCGGACATGTTCAGCGTGGCGGAATTCCAAGTGCATCTGACAGAACACTGGCAACAAGAATAGGCGTTGAGGCGGCAGGACTTATATTAAGAAAAGATTATGGCAATATGGTATGCATCAAAGATGGAAAGTTCTCTAAGATACCACTTGAAGAGGTTGCAGGTAAAACGAAGATGGTTAACGTAGATAATGAACTTATAAGACAGGCTGAAAGCTTAGGCATTAGTCTTGGCAGAAAGGCATAAGTGGTATATAATACAAAGCAAATGCTTCAGGAAAGAAGGGGAATGCTTTGAAGAAATCAGACAGACTAAAGATAGTTATTCTTGGAATAACTGGATTACTTATTCTTATTGGAACCGGAATATTTATATTCATAGGACAGAGTATATGTACCATGGCTGGTGTAGGGCTTTTTGTTATTGTGTGTCTTGGAATGGTTGTTGTTGCAGGAAAGAAAGATGACCAGACAGAAACAATAGAACAGCTTAACCAGACAGTATCTGAACAGAGCAGAAGGATAATGAATACTGAGGGGCAGCTTGCAAGATATAAGAGAGGACTTGCAGAGGCGACTGGTAAGAATGAAGCATAATAATTAAATATTAAGGAGATAGTCATGTTACTAGAGATTTTAAAGGCAATTCTTTTCGGTATAGTCGAAGGAATTACAGAATGGCTGCCTATAAGCAGCACAGGGCATATGATTCTGCTTGACCAGGTGGTCAAACTTAATGTATCCGCAGATTTTTATAAGATGTTTCAGGTAGTTATCCAGCTTGGAGCAATAATGGCCGTAGTTATATTATTCTGGAATAAATTATGGCCTTTTTATATGAAGAAGACTAAGAGTGGTAAGAAAGCAGCTTGGAAAGATGGCGCACTTGCAATGTGGATTAAGATTATTATTGCATGTATTCCGGCAGCGATTGTCGGATTGATTTTCGATGATAAGATAGATGAATTATTCTATCATCCAATCCCTGTTGCTATTGCACTTATCGTTGTAGGTATAGTTTTTATAGTTGTGGAGAATGCAAAGAAAGGCAGCAGGCCAGCAATCGGAAGTATAGGTGAGATAACTTATAAGGCAGCAATAATAATAGGTCTGTTCCAGCTTATAGCAGCAGTATTTCCAGGTACATCAAGATCAGGTGCAACAATTATCGGAGCACTCATAATCGGAGTATCAAGAAGCGTTGCGGCTGAATTTACATTTTTCCTTGCGGTACCTGTAATGTTCGGAGCAAGTCTTTTAAAGATTGCTAAATATGCTGCTGTGGGAATGGCTATGACAGGAACAGAGTGGGTTGTCCTCATTGTAGGCTGCCTTGTTGCGTTCTTTGTATCAGTATTCGTAATCAAGTTCCTTATGGGATACATCAAGAAGCATGATTTCAAGGTGTTCGGTGTGTACAGAATAATTCTTGGTATAGCAGTTATTGCACTCAGCTTTGTATTGTTTTAATTCTAATACACTTCAAGGTATGAATTGTATACATAACCGCTTGTACCATTATAATCAATAAGGGTGTAATAAGCACTAACAGATAATATAGAACCGGTAGTCCCTCCTGGCACAACTGCAAAGGAGTGGCTGCCGTTTTTGTCTTTATGCATATTGACATAGGAAGCACCTGTCACACGGTAACTTTTAAGAGCAGATGTATTGGTTATGCGTCCATTTGCAAATGTATACGATGGCTGGGCGGCTGTTTCAGGCTGTGTGCTTTGGACTTCAGTCTGAACGGTTTCTGGCTCGGAGGATTCACAGGATGTTTCAGATGCTACAGTTGTTGCCTCAGTTTCAGTCACGACGGTGGATTCCTGTTTTGTTACATCCTGAGAAGAAGCAGTTTCTTTAACTGTTACAGCAGGCGTTGTCTTAGACACAGTTTCTGAACTTACATCTTTAACAGTAACTGGCTGGGTTTCAGAATTGCTGGCAGTGTGAATGTTTTTTTCAAGACCTCCACCGGCAAAACCGATGTTTTCAAAGATGACAACTCCGGCTATAATTATTACAAGATATATACCCAAAAATATTTTAACAATAAGATTATTGATTTTCATTGTGACTAAAGACCTCATATTTTTCTATAATAAATTAATATTAGTTCTTTTTATGGGGCAGGTCAATAAAAAAAGTGATAATCCGGAGGTGTAAAATGAACATAATAGGTCACATTTCAACAGATTTTCCAACAAAATTTGGGATTCCAAGACAGAGTGGATTGATAGAGGAATTAAAAGGTGTCATAACATTTGAACCAGAATACAGACAGCCAGAGGCTTTCAGGGGATTGGAGGATTTTTCACATATATGGGTTTTATGGCAGTTTTCCAAGTCGCAGAAGAAAACTATAGCGGCAACGGTAACTCCTCCAAGACTTGGAGGGAAAGTACGAATGGGAGTGTTTGCAACAAGGTCGCCGTTCAGACCGAATGATATTGGGCTGTCATGTGTGAAATTAGAACACATAAAATATACGGCAGATAAAGGACCGGTACTATTAGTTTCAGGGGTGGATATGGTTGATGGCACGCCGATATACGATATCAAGCCGTATGTAAAATTCACAGACTCACACCCAGAGGCAAAAGAAGGATTTACGGCAGCCACTTATAACAGAAATCTTAAAGTGATATTTCCATCAGACCTGCTTGCAATAATGCCGGAAAACAAACAGACAGCAGCGGTTAAAATATTAGAGCAGGACCCAAGACCGGCTTATGATACAGACGAGTCAAGGGCTTATGGGGTAACATTTTCAGGCTTTGATATCAGATTCAAGGTGCATGGGGATGTGCTGACTGTGTTTGAAGTGGTGGATATTGAGGCGGCTGGTGGATATAAGAAGGTAAAGTGAGCTGGTGTCAATTTCACTTGATAATCCAGCTAAAATGTGCTTTACTTATATGGACTAGGTAAACAATTAATGTTGCAATCAAGATTAAGGAGGAGCTATATGAGAGTTGGAATGGGATATGATGTTCATAAACTGGTTAAAGACCGTAAGCTTATCATGGGCGGAGTTGAGATTCCATATGAATTAGGTCTGCTTGGACACTCTGATGCAGATGTGCTTCTTCATGCCATTATGGATGCATTACTGGGTGCAGCTGCACTTGGAGATATAGGAAAGCATTTCCCGGATACAGATGACAGATATAAGGGAATATCAAGTATCAAGCTTCTGGAAGAGGTTGGAAAGAAGATAGATGAGGCTAATTATATTATAGAAAATATTGATGCTACTATTATTGCACAAAAGCCTAAGATGCGCCCATATATTGATGATATGAGAAAGAATATCGCAGATGCTTTAAAGATTGATGTTGACAGAGTCAATGTTAAGGCTACTACAGAAGAAGGACTTGGATTTACCGGAAGTGGAGAGGGTATTTCTTCACAGGCAATATGCTCACTTAATTCTGTTTCTAATTATATATACGGTGCGGCTGATATGACAAACTGTAGATCTGACTGTGGTGGCTGCATGGGCTGTCAGAACAAATAGAACTGACAATACATTCGCAGCTTTAATTCATATAATATAATTAAGAATAGAAAAGTCAGGATTAACAGATTATGAAATATAGAGATTATGTAAAGCAGGAAATAGCGGTAATAAAGGACAGAGACCCTGCTATTAAGTCGGATAAAGAGGTATATCTTTATCCTAGTTTTAAGGCAATACTTAAATATAGAAAAGCCCATAAGTTATATCTTAAGGGCGAATATTACAAGGCGAGAAAGATTTCACAGAAAACTGCAAGACAGACTGGAATTGAGATACATCCGGGAGCGCAGATTGGCGAAGGACTTTTTATTGACCATGGACATGGAGTTGTTATCGGAGAGACAGCTATTATCGGTAACAATGTAACACTTTATCAGGGCGTTACACTTGGAGGAACAGGCAAGGAACAGGGGAAGAGACATCCTACTCTGGGAAATAATATTATGGTAGGAGCAGGAGCAAAGATTCTTGGCTCAGTTACCATAGGTGATAACTGCAAGATTGGTGCGGGTTCTGTTGTATTAAAGGATGTGCCAGCGAATTCTACAGTGGTTGGTGTTCCAGGAAGAGTTGTTATTCAGGACAGCGTAAGACTGTTTGATGATTTAGACCAGATACATCTTCCAGATCCTGTTATGCAGGATATCGAGAACTTAAAGCAGGAGAACGCAAGACTTAAGAAGAGACTTGCACACCTTGAGAACAGCGTCAATGAAAGCCGCAGCTCGTATGATGATAACTAAAGTGTGATTATGAAAGGAAATCTGACATGAGGATTTATAATACTTTATCCAGAAGAAAAGAAGAGTTTAAGCCATTAGAAGAAGGTAAGGTTAAAATGTATGTCTGCGGACCTACAGTATATAACCTTATCCATATTGGTAACGCAAGACCTATGATTGTATTTGATACAGTAAGAAGATATCTTGAGTATAAGGGATATGATGTTAATTATGTATCTAACTTTACAGATGTAGATGACAAGATTATTAAGAAAGCTAATGAAGAAGGTGTATCTGCTGAGGAGATTTCAACAAGATACATTGCTGAATGTAAGAAGGATATGGAGGGCATGAATATTAAGCCTGCAACAACACATCCTCTTGCAACTCAGGAAATCGGCGGAATGATTGATATGATACAGACTCTTATTGACAAGGGTTATGCTTATGAAGTCAATGGAACTGTATACTACAGAACAAGAAAGTTCGCAGAATACGGAAAGTTATCTAAGAAGAATATTGACGACTTGGAGGCAGGACACAGAGATGAGGCACACAGCCTTAAGGTTACAGGTGAGGATGAGAAGGAAGACCCACTTGATTTCGTTCTCTGGAAGCCTAAGAAAGAAGGAGAGCCATCTTGGCCATCACCTTGGAGCGATGGAAGACCGGGTTGGCATATTGAATGCTCTGTTATGTCTAAGAAGTACCTTGCTGACGAAATCGATATCCATGCAGGTGGAGAGGATTTAATATTCCCTCACCATGAGAATGAGATTGCACAGTCAGAGGCAGCTAATGGAGTACCATTCTCTAAGTACTGGATGCACAATGCATTTCTTAATATTGATAACAAGAAGATGTCTAAGTCTTTAGGCAATTTCTTTACAGTAAGAGATATAAGCAGGGAATATGACCTTGAAGTGTTAAGATTCTTCATGTTAAGCGCACATTACCGCAATCCTGTTAATTTCAGCCATGACCTTATGGAATCAGCAAAGAACGGATTAGACAGAATCTTAACTGCAGTTGATAATTTAAGACATCTGTCAGAGAATGCCAAAGATGTTCCAATGACAGAGGATGAGAAGAAGATAATAGCTTCTATAGATGACATTTATAAGAAATTCGAAGATTCAATGGATGATGATTTCAATACAGCAGACGCAATATCAGCTATATTTGAACTTGTAAAGCTTGCTAACTCTAATTCAAGCTCAGACAATTCCAAGGAATACATCGATACTCTTATGAAGAAGATTACAACTCTCACAGATATTCTTGGACTTAAGACAGACAAGAAGGAAGAAATGCTTGATGAGGATATAGAGGCACTTATTGCCGAGAGACAGCAGGCAAGAAAAGATAAGAATTTTGCAAGAGCTGATGAAATTCGAGATGAGTTATTAGCAAAGGGAATTGTTCTTAAGGATACAAGAGAGGGCGTAAGATGGAGCAGAGCCTAGATAACGACCTTGTAAAATGCATATATGAAGGTCTGGATATGAAGCATACAGAGCCTTCGCAGTTATCACCTCTTGTTCTTGCATATATCGGGGACAGCATATATGACCTTGTCATTAAGACATGGGTTATAGAACAGGGAAATATGCAGGTTAATAAGCTTAACAAGAAAACGAGCAGTATTGTTAAGGCTGAATCCCAATCTGCCATGATAGGTGTAATAGAGCCAATGCTCAGTGAACATGAGGAAGCTGTGTATAAGAGAGGACGTAATGCAAAGTCATACACATCTGCCAAGAATGCAAGCATTGGAGATTACAGAAGAGCAACGGGTTTTGAGGCTCTTATGGGATATCTGTATCTTAGCGGGCAGTATGAGCGGATGATGGAACTGGTTAAAGCAGGACTGGAAAGCCTTGAGTTAAAGTAGAGCCGGCAAAGCAGAATCCATATCTGTAATGGATAACTGGATTCTGCTTTGTTAATATTAAGGAGAAATATATGAGATACAATGAATTAACATTTCAGGGAAGAAATGCTGTATTAGAGGCATTCCGCTCTGGTAAAACTATTGATAAGCTTTTTATTCTTGACGGCTGTCAGGATGGACCAATAAAGAGCATTGTCAGGGAAGCAAAGAAAACAGATGCAATTATCAATTATGTTGATAAGGAAAGACTCGACAGACTTGCAGGAACAGGACATCATCAGGGAGTTGTTGCCATTGGCGCAGCTTATGAATATGCAGAGGTTGAGGATATACTTGCAGCAGCTAAGGAAAAGGGAGAAGATCCATTTATATTCATTCTTGATGAGATAGAGGATCCTCACAATCTTGGTGCTATTATAAGAACTGCCAACCTTGCAGGTGCACATGGAGTTATTATTCCTAAGAGAAGAGCTGTCGGACTTACAGCAACTGTAGCCAAGACATCAGCAGGCGCGATTAATTACACACCTGTAGCTAAGGTTACTAATATTTCACAGACAATCGAGGAACTTAAGAAGCAGGGACTCTGGTTTGTATGTGCTGATATGGGTGGGGAGACAATGTATAATCTTAATCTCAAAGGTCCTATCGGCCTTGTTATAGGTAATGAGGGCAATGGGGTAAGCCGTCTTGTTAAGGATAAATGTGATTTCATCGCATCAATTCCTATGAAGGGTGACATTGATTCCTTAAATGCCTCAGTTGCAGCAGGTGTTCTTGCATACGAAATAGTCCGTCAGAGACTTAATTAGGGAGTTTTTTATGAAACATTTGGAAGAGTATCCTGATGAAGAGCTTATTGATATGTACAGGGCAGGTGATGAGCAGGCAATTGAGTACATATTTGAAAGATATAAGTATATAGTGCGAAAGAAAGCAAAGGCTATGTTTCTTGCCGGAGGAGACAGTGATGATTTAATTCAGGAGGGAATGATAGGCCTTTATAAGGCTGTCCGTGACTATGATAAGCAAAAGGATGCTTCTTTCATGACATTTGCAGGAATGTGCATAAACAGGCAGATTCTTAATGCGGTTACAGCTTCTAACAGAAAGAAGAATACACCACTTAATACATATGTTTCTTTTGATGAGCCGGTCAATCCAGAAGATGATTCTCAGGTAAAGCTGGTGGATGTACTAAAGTCTGATAAGGAACAGAATCCGGAAAGACTTTTTATTGATCAGGAAAATGCTGAAAGTTTAGAAGATAAATTATACAGTGTGTTAAGTGATTTTGAAAAAAATGTGCTGGAATTATATATGTCTGGCAAAGATTATATAGCTATTGCGCAGATGCTCGATAAGCCGCCAAAATCTATAGATAATGCTATACAAAGGATAAGGAATAAAGTTGACAAAATAACCAACCTATAATATTATGAATAGGTGTGTTAAGACACATGCTATTGTAGCTCAGGGGTAGAGCACTTCATTGGTAATGAAGAGGTCACGGGTTCAATTCCCGTCAATAGCTTAATTTAATGTTTGTGTTTTTTAAAACAGATTGGAGGACGCTATGGTAAAAGCTATTGTAGGTGCTAACTGGGGTGATGAAGGAAAGGGTAAGATTACTGATATGCTTGCCGAAGAATCAGACATCATCGTAAGATTCCAGGGAGGAGCTAATGCGGGACATACTATTATTAATGATTATGGAAAGTTCGCGCTTCATCTTTTACCTTCTGGAGTTTTCTATAACCATACAACAAGTGTCATTGGCAACGGCGTAGCTCTTAATATTCCATATCTTGTTAAGGAATTAAAGAGCCTTACAGACCGTAATGTACCAATGCCTAAGATTCTTGTATCAGACAGGGCACAGATTCTTATGCCTTATCATGTTGCATTTGATACATATGAAGAAGCAAGACTTGCTGGTAAATCATTTGGTTCTACCAAGTCAGGTATTGCTCCATTCTATTCAGATAAGTATGCTAAGATTGGTTTCCAGGTTAATGAATTATTTGGAGACGAGCAGGAACTTAAGGAAAAGATTGCCAATGTATGCACATTAAAGAATGTTATGCTTGAGCATCTCTATCATCAGCCACTTCTTAACGAAGAAGAGATATTTAATACTCTTATGGAATATAAAGAGATGGTTGAACCATATGTATGTGATACATCAGCATTTTTACATCAGGCACTTAAAGACGGAAAGAAGATTTTACTTGAAGGCCAGTTAGGTTCTCTTAAGGATACAGATCATGGTATATATCCAATGGTTACTTCATCATCAACATTAGCTCCTTATGGTGCTATTGGCGCTGGTATTCCGGCTGCATCAATTACTGATGTTGTTACAGTTGTTAAGGCGTATTCTTCAGCAGTTGGTGCCGGAGCATTTGTAAGCGAAATCTTTGGAGATGAGGCAGATGAACTCAGACGCAGAGGTGGAGACGGTGGCGAATTCGGAGCTACAACAGGACGTCCTAGAAGAATGGGATGGTTTGATGCAGTTGCTACACGTTATGGTGTAAGAATGCAGGGAACAACAGAGGTTGCTCTTACAGTTCTTGATGTACTTGGATATCTTGATGAGATTCCAATGTGCGTTGGATATGAGATAGATGGAAAGATTACTAAGGATTTCCCAACTACTCCACAGCTTGAGAAGGCTAAGCCGGTATTAAAGACTATGCCAGGCTGGAAGTCAGATATCAGAGGAATTACTAACTATGAAGAGCTTCCTGTCGAGTGCCGTAACTATATTGAGGCTATTGAGCAGGAAATTGAGGCCCCTATCACAATGGTATCTAATGGTCCTGGAAGACATGAGATTATCCACAGAAAGAGTAAATTTTCTAAATAAAAACATTTAACATTACCGTATCTGCAGTACAACAGTTTTGCAGATACGGTCTTTTTATAGGTAATTGGAGGTAAATCCCTCTCCTCATCTGAGGGGAATGTGCTTACAATAAGCACATGGATTTTGCTTCGCAAAACAAGGAGGGATATATGAAGTTTAATAAATATTTTGACCACACTAACTTAAAGCCGGAAGCGACTAAGGATGATATCCGTACATTATGTGAAGAAGCAAAAAAGTATGATTTTGCATCAGTATGTGTTAATGGAATATATACAGCATTTGCAAAGGAATGTCTTTCCGGAAGTAATGTTAAGACATGTGTTGTTGTTGGATTTCCGTTAGGAGCTATGAATACAGATGTAAAGGCTTATGAGACTAAGAAAGCAGTAAAAGATGGTGCGGATGAGATTGACATGGTTATACCTGTAGGACTTCTTAAAGCAGGTGAATATGATGCTGTGTATGAAGATATTAAAGCAGTAAGGGATGCATGTGCAGGAAAAGTTTTAAAGGTTATATTCGAGAACTGTCTTCTGACTGATGAGGAGAAGATTAAGGCGTGCGAACTGTCTGTTAAGGCAGGAGCTGATTATGTCAAGACTTCAACAGGATTCTCTGCAGGAGGCGCAACAATAAGTGATGTTGCACTTATGAAAGACCATGTAGAAGGAAAGTGTAAGGTTAAGGCGGCAGGCGGAATAAGAGATTACAACACAGCAGCTGCCATGATAGATGCAGGAGCTGACAGGCTCGGAACAAGCGCTACAATTAAGATTATGGAAGGAAAGCAGTAAAATTACTGCTTATTCCTTCCTGAAAGAATCTTGTATACAAGTGTCATTGCATATATTACAACAGGAAATACAATGTCTGTGAAGAGCAGACCTGTAAATACTTTATGACATGCCTCATTGTCTATGAATGCAAGTATTAAAGTGGCGATTATCATTATGCCCCAGAGTATGACTGCAGTTAATGCAGCAAATCGTTTTAATCGTTTCATGAATAAGACCTCCAATGTCAGATACTTAATAATATACATTACATTGGCATGCCACTCAAGTTATTTATAAAAATGTTGCGTAACAGATAAAAAATGTTATAATTGAATGACGATACACATTATTAATAATATTTATTTGAAAGGTAACAATCAGACATGGCATTATTAGAAACATGGAGAAAACTCGCATACGAGACAGAGATGGATCAGAAGAATGCTTCAGAATTCTGGGGCTCATATTTTAATCAGGAGAAGGCTATCTATGAGCAGATTCTTTCAGATCCTGATACAGTAGTTAAAGGAACTGTTAAGGAATTAGCAGAGAAGTTTGGCGTTGAGGTGCTTCTTATGACAGGATTCCTTGATGGTATCAATGACAGCTTAAAGACTCCTAATCCAATTGAAACTATGGATGAGAATACAGAAGTTAGTCTTGATTATGACAAGGAAAAACTTTATTATAACATGGTAGGCTGCAAGGCTGACTGGCTTTATGAATTGCCACAGTGGGATAACCTTCTTGATGAGCAGACAAGAAAAGACCTTTACAAGAAGCAGAAACTTTCTGGAACTGTTGTTAAGGGCAAGAAAATCGGAAGAAATGATCCATGCCCATGCGGAAGCGGAAAGAAATATAAGCAGTGCTGTGGAAAGAATGCATAGCTTTTAAACACTAAGACCTGCCAGATAATGGCAGGTCATTTTAATGTTAAGTATAGGAATGATAAGAGGTAATAATAATGGATGCATATACAGGCTTTGCATATGTTTATGATGAGTATATGGATAATATTCCATATGAGGAATGGGGACAGTATATGATTGCTCTCCTTAAGGAAAATGGCGTGTCAGGTGATTCATCAGTGCTTGAATTGGGCTGTGGAACAGGAACTGTTACAAGAATGCTTGCTAAGGAAGGCTATGACTGTGTTGGACTTGATATGTCTGAAGATATGCTGTCTATTGCTTCCGAGAAAACATTTGAAGAGGGTTCGCAGGTTATATATACATGTCAGGATATGAGGGATTTTGAAGTGCCTTATGAAGTAGACGGTATGATAAGTATAGGGGATTCCATGAATTATATTACATCTGTTCCTGACCTTGAAAGTGTATTTGCATGTGTTAGTGAGAACCTTAAAAAAGGCGGTGTATTTATATTTGATTTAAAGACAATACATTTCTTCAGGGATATACTTGCTGAGAATACATATGCTGAGAACAGGGAAGATTCTGCATTTATATGGGACAACTATTATGATGAGGAAGAACGCAATAATGAATATGAGCTTGCTGTGTTTGTTAAGAATGAGGATGGTACATTTGACAGATTTGAAGAACAGCACTATCAGCATGGCTTTACTATAGATGAGGTTACAGGTGCAGCTAATAAGGCTGGACTTACCGTGAAAAATGTGTATAATGCATTTACTAAGGATATGCCTGACGATAAGTCGGAAAGATTATATTTTGTGATTGAGAAATAATAAGGAGATAATTATGGGTGATTATATTGTTAGAGCCACAGCGGCAGGTGGACAGGTAAGAGCATTTGCTGCTACAACTAAAGGGCTTGTTGAAGAAGCAAAAGAAAGACATAACATGAGTCCTATTGCAACTGTTGCACTTGGAAGACTTCTTACAGGTGGTGCGATGATGGGCACAATGATGAAAAATGATGCGGATATTCTTACTGTACAGATTAAGGGCAATGGTCCGATCGGGAGTATGACTGTTACAGCTAATCCTAAGGGGGAGGTTAAGGGATTTGTTGGCAATCCACAGGTTATGCTTCCGCTTAAGGATGGAAAGCTTGATATTGCAGATGCGGTAGGAATTGGTGTATTAAGCGTAATTAAGGATATTGGACTTAAAGAGCCATATGTCGGTGATACTATTCTTATTACAAGTGAGATTGCAGATGACCTTACTTATTATTTTGCTAACAGTGAGCAGGTTCCATCTTCTGTAGGACTTGGCGTTCTTATGAATAAGGATAATACTGTTGAGCAGGCTGGAGGATTTATTATCCAGCTTATGCCGGGAGCAACGGATGAATTTATAGATAAGCTTGAGGCAAGAATTAAGGAGATTAAGTCTGTTACAGCCATGCTGGAGGAAGGAATGACTCCTGAACAGATTCTGGAACATATTCTTGGGGATATGGAGCTTGAGATTCTTGATACTATACCAACAAAGTTTTACTGTAACTGTTCTAAGGACAGAGTAAGCAAGGCTGTTATCAGTGTAGGAAAAGAAGAAATCCAGAAGATGATTGATGATGGTGAGCCAATTGAGGTTAACTGTCACTTCTGTAATTCACATTATACATTTACAGTTGATGAGCTTAAGGAAATGTACGACTGCTGTACAAGATAAATCTCAGGCATATGGAGGTACACATGAATAATATTATACTTATAGGAATGCCGGGAAGCGGAAAAAGTTCGCTTGGAGTAGTACTTGCCAAGAAGATAGGATTTGGATTCATTGATTCGGATCTTGTTATTCAGCAAAGAGAGGGAATGACTCTTGAAAGAATAATTGAAAAGCACGGAGATGCAGGATTTATACAGATTGAAAATGAAGTGAATTGTTCAATCAGTCCGCACCACACGGTTATTGCAACTGGTGGGAGTGCTGTATATGGAAAAGAGGCAATGGAACATTTTAAGGATATTGGTACTGTGGTTTATCTTGAACTTCCACCGGAATCGCTCGAGGAAAGACTTGGAAGCCTTAAAGAGCGAGGCGTTGTGTCTAATGGAAAGACAACAGTGGAAGAAATATACGCAGACAGGGTTGCCTTATATAAGAAATATGCGGATATAACGCTTAATGAGCAGGGCAAACAGATAAGAGAAACTGTAGAAATGCTGTATGACATTATAATGAATAAGGATCAGTATAATTAAACAACAGGTTGAACTATATAAGAATTTGGGGTACAATAATCTTTACCTTTTAAATACGAAAACAGGAGGATAAATCATGGAAAACGAAGCTCTTTCTAAGAACTTTATTGAGCAGATTATAGATAAGGATATTGAGAGTGGTCATTGTAAGAAGGTCATTACAAGATTTCCACCAGAACCTAACGGATATCTTCATATTGGACATGCTAAGTCTATATTATTAAACTATGGACTGGCAAAGGAATATGGTGGACAGTTCAATATGAGATTTGATGATACTAATCCTACCAAGGAAAAGGTTGAATTCGTAGATTCAATCAAGGCAGATGTTGAGTGGCTCGGTGCCAAGTGGAATGGAGATGTGCTTTTTGCATCTGATTATTTTCCACAGATGTATGAAGCAGCCATAAAGCTTATCAAGAAGGGAAAGGCTTATGTAGATGATTTGTCTGCTGAGGAGATAAGACAGTACAGAGGAACTCTTACTGAACCGGGAAAGGAAAGTCCATACAGAAACCGTTCTGTAGAAGAGAACCTTCAGCTTTTTGAAGAGATGAAGGAAGGAAAATATGCAGACGGAACGAAGGTTTTAAGAGCAAAGATTGATATGGCATCTCCTAATATTAACATGAGAGATCCTGTTATTTACAGAGTTGCACATATGACACATCACAGAACAGGAGATCAGTGGTGCATATATCCTATGTATGATTTTGCACATCCTATTGAGGATGCAGTGGAGGGAATAACACATTCTATCTGTACACTTGAGTTCGAGGATCACAGACCTCTCTATGACTGGGTTGTAATTGAGACAGGATATAAGACATCTCCAGAGGAGAATCCTAAACAGATTGAATTTGCCAAGTTATACCTTACTAATGTTGTAACAGGTAAGAGATATATCAAGAAGCTTGTAGAAGATGGAGTTGTTGACGGATGGGATGATCCAAGACTTGTATCTATTGCTGCGCTAAGAAGAAGAGGATTTACTCCTGAAGCTATTAAGATGTTTGTTGAACTTGTTGGTGTTACTAAGGCACAGGGCTCAGTTGAATATCCAATGCTTGAATATTGTATAAGAGAAGACTTAAAGCTTAAGGTTAAGAGAATGATGGCTGTTCTTGATCCTGTTAAGCTTGTTATTGATAATTATCCTGAGGGTCAGGTTGAATACATGGAAGTGGCTAATAATCAGGAGAACCCAGAGATGGGAACAAGAAAAGTTCCATTTACTAAGGAACTTTATATTGAGAGAGAGGACTTTATGGAAGAGCCTCCTAAGAAATATTTCAGACTTTTCCCTGGCAACGAAGTACGTCTTATGAATGCATATTTTGTTACATGTACTGATTTTGTTAAGGATGAGGACGGAAAGGTTACTGAAGTTCATTGTACTTATGACCCTGAGACTAAGGGTGGTAACTTCACAGGACGTAAGGTTAAGGGAACTATTCACTGGGTTTCTGCTACAGAAGGTTGCAAAGCAGAAGTCAGATTATACGAGAATATTGTAGATGAAGAAAAGGGTGTTTATAACGAAGAAGATGGTTCTATGAATATTAACCCTAATTCTAAGACAGTTCTTACAGAATGCTATCTTGAACCAGAGCTTATGAAAGCTGTAAGTGAAGATAAGTTCCAGTTTGTAAGAAATGGCTATTTCTGCGTTGATAATAAAGATTCAGAACCAGGTAAGCCTATATTTAACAGGATAGTTTCACTTAAGAGTTCGTTTAAGTTATAGAAATAAAGATGTATTGGAGACTATTAAAAAGAATTAGCACTAAAGGGGCGTATAATCATTATGAACAGGGTTAAAACTTTTGTACAGAAGATATGGACCTATGATCTGGTTCACACAGCAGTTTATTCTATTGTTCTTGAACTAATAGTTGAATGCTTTAACAGAAGAGGAATAATGGGACTTGCATTTCCATTTATGCATCCGGTTATTTTTATATACAATACACTTATAATAATGACAAGCATGACACTTGCATTATTCTTTAAGAGAAGAATGTTTGTATACAGTGTAATTTCTGTTGTATGGATTGGATTGGCAATTACTAATTTTATAATACTTTCTTCAAGAAAAACGCCATTTACAGCAATGGATTTTTATCTTATAAAAGATGCTATAAAGGTTGCAGGATTATATGTGAGTGTTATACAGATTATCCTTATTGCATTGCTGGTTATAGCGGTTATTGCAGGACTTGTTTTTCTGTGGCGGAAAGCTCCAAAGCTTGAAGTGACAATTAAGAAAACAAAGTTTGTTGCATATGCAGCAGTACAGATGATACTTGTATTTCTTGTAGCATATGGAATGGGAATCACCCTTCTGTTTACAGGAGCTGTTGAAGGTCACTTTGGTAATCTTGCACAGGCATATAAGAAATACGGATTCAGTCACTGCTTTGTGAGCAGTGTGCTTGACCGGGGAATTAAGAAATCAGGAGATTATTCTGAAGAATATATGGATTCACTTAAGAATGATCTGGATAATGTTGATGTTGAAGCGAGTGAAAAGACTCCTAATATTATATTTGTCCAACTGGAATCTTTTTTTGATCCTACGCATGTAAAAGGAATAACTTTATCAGAGAATCCGCTGCCTAATTATCAAAAACTTATATCTGAATGTTCTTCAGGATATCTCTCAGTTCCATGCTTTGGAGCAGGAACATGTAATACAGAGTTTGAAGTACAGACAGGAATTAATATTGATGATTTTGGACCAGGTGAATACCCATATAGAACAATTATGAAATCCAAGGTATGTGAGTCTATGGCCTATGACCTTAAGAAGCTTGGTTATTCAACTCATGCAATACACAATAATGATGGAACATTCTATGATAGAAATCTGGTGTTTTCACATCTGGGATATGAAACATTTACTTCAATTGAATATATGGATGGGTTTGAAGAAACGCCTATGGGATGGGCTAAGGATTATATTCTTACAGGAGAGATTACTAAGGCACTTGATTCAACAGCTGGAACTGACTATGTGTTTACAATATCTGTACAGGGACATGGTGATTACCCGTCTACACCAATGGAAGGATACACACCAAAGATTAAAGTGACTAACTTTCCAGTTGCAGAACAGCAGGCATCATTTGAATATTATGTAAACCAGATTCATGAGATGGATAATTTCATAGGTGAGCTTATACAGTCTTTATCAGAGAGAGATGAAGAAACTGTACTTGTACTTTATGGAGATCATTTACCTACATTTGATTTTACAGATGAAATGCTTACTAATGGAGATAAATTCCAGACACAGTATGTAATCTGGAGTAACTTTGATATGGACAGACAGGAAAAGAATATTCAGGCATATCAGTTGTCTGCGTATGTAATGAAAAGGCTTGGTATATCTGAAGGATATATCATGAAATATCATCAGTCAAAGCAGGAACTTCCAGAGGATGAGTATTTGAAGAAACTCAAAATTCTGGAATATGACATTCTGTATGGTAAAAAGGAAATTTATGGTGGAGAAACACCATATGAGGCTACTGATCTTAAGATGGGTATTGATGATATTGAGATAACAGATGTCTATAATTATAATAATACAGTGTTTATAGAGGGCAGTAGTTTTAACGATTACAGTCGTGTTCTGATTAACGGAAAAGAATATACCACGGAAAAGGTGAGTGACCGTCTTTTAAGAGTTAATGGTATTAATGTAAAGAAGGACGATGTAGTTGTTGTCGCACAGAAGGGTGATGACAAAGTTGAACTCAGCCGTACAACTTTTACAGTAAAACAACAGAGTAAGAAAAAAGCACAACAACAGTAAATGTGCTATCTTTAATTGACAGCAGGTACCTGAAATGGTAATATTAGTAAGGTGTTTCAAACATCAAGATTTTTTTTGGAGGTACTTGAAATGAAGGGTACAGTTAAGTGGTTCAACAACCAGAAGGGTTACGGCTTTATAAGTGATGAGTCAGGAAAGGATGTATTTGTACATTACTCTGGACTTAACATGGAAGGCTTCAAGTCTTTAGAGGAAGGCGCTCAGGTTGAGTTTGATGTAACAGATGGCGCAAAGGGTCCTCAGGCTACTAACGTAACAAAATTATAATCGGTTGTTTTTCAGTGTGCCTTTTTTATATTATATATAGAAAGATATATTGTAACACAATAGGATTATGGGGGCGGTCACAATTAAAATTGGACCGCCTTTTTTGATAATATAATCTGGAGGTTTTATGGAGAATTTAAATATTAATTATGACAAGACAGTGAGTAATGCAACTGTCAGTATGATATCGGCAGGTGCAATACTTGTTATATCTGTTCTGATAGTTCTTCTTGTGCTGGTAATTAAGAGATGGAAGGGAAGATTTATACCTTTGGCATTAGGTGTTCTTTCGTATGCTGTGTTTGGGTTTATGTTTTCACAGCTTTTAATGAGTGTTCTTTCGCTTATACCTAATGTTGACCAGTCATTTACGTATAATACCAATGCATATGTGGTTATATATAATATTCTGTTTGCTACAGGTTTTGGTATTGCAAGATGGTTCACGGCAAAGATGATGACTGACAGATATAACAGATCCGGGGATGTGCTTATGGCAGGAACGGGGCTTGCAATTGGAGATACCGTTATTACTTATGCATTGTCAATGTTTACATTTTTTGTATATGCACAGGCAATATCATCTAATGGATTAGAAAAATTTATCTCGGATATGTTTAACAGCGGAATGGCTGAGAGTGATGTAATTACATTGTATACTTCAAATGTGTCACAGCTGGTTGATTCGCCTGCGATTCTGTGGTTTTTAATTGCTGTATCTGCAGTTCTTGATATTGCACTTAATATAATGCTGTTTATGGTTGTATATGGCGTGGTAAGGAAACAGGTTAATTATATGTATGCATATTATGCGATAATTGCACAGTTTGTTTCTAATATAATGTTCCAGTTATATAATGCATTTTCACTTACTAATATTATTGTTTTGTTTATTGTAAAGCTTGTGATTGTAGGAGGAATAGCTTTATTTATCAAGCAATTCATTATGAAGGAGATAAAATACTCAAATGACTGATGTGAAAAAAGGACTAACAGCAGATGAAGTAGAGCAGTTAACAAATGATGGCATGGTCAATGTGTCAGTTGGAAAACAATCCAAGACCATTGGCCAGATTGTTGCGGGCAATGTATTTACATATTTCAACCTGATATTTGCTGTATTTGCTGTTCTTCTGGCTTTTGTGAGGTCATATAATAATATGACATTTCTTCCAGTAATTATTTCTAATATGTTTATTGGAATAATTCAGGAGATAAGAGCTAAGAAGGTTCTTGATAAACTTACGGTGGTTAATGCACCTAAGACATCGGTTATAAGAGATGGACAATTACATACTGTAGCTTCGGAGACTCTGGTTAAGGGAGATTTGTGCGTATTTTCAGCTGGAAACCAGCTGAGTGCAGATGCAATTCTTGTTGATGGGTTTGTTCGTGTCAATGAATCATTAGTTACTGGTGAGTCTGACGAGGTTGTCAAGAATGCCGGGGATATATTACTCTCCGGCAGTTTTATTGTGTCAGGAGAATGTAAGGCTGTGCTTACAAATGTTGGTCTTGACGCATATGCAGCAAAGCTTGCAATAGAAGCAAAGGCAGGACGAAAGAAACACAAAACAGATATGATGCAATCTCTTGATAAGCTTGTTAAGACAATCGGTGTCCTTATAATACCTATAGGAGCAGGACTGTTTTTACAGAGCAGATTTGCAGTCGGGGGCTCAATAAAGAGCAGTATAGATTCAATGGTAGCCTCACTTGTCGGAATGATTCCAGAAGGGCTGTATCTGCTTGCAAGTGTTGCACTGGTTGTCAGCGTTATGAGACTTGGAAAGAAGAATGTTATTGTACATGAGATGAACTGTGTAGAAACACTGGCGAGAGTTAATGTATTGTGTGTTGATAAAACTGGAACAATAACCAGACCAGATATGTCAGTTACCCATGTTGAAATATTGGATTACACAGATGGTTACGGAAAGCATACTGATTACCATGAAACAGAGAGAATTATAAAAAATGTAGTGGCGGCAATCAGCTCGGACAATGCAACAATGGAAGCAATACATTCGTATTATGGAATTGAAGAAGAATGTGAATGTGACCAGGTATTTCCATTTTCTTCTCAGAATAAATACAGTGGTGCAAGATATGGAAAAGATGTATATCTGTTAGGAGCACCTGAATATCTGCTTCTTGATTCATATCCTGATTATAGGAATATTATTGATAAGTATTCATGCAATGGAGAGAGAATTGTCGTGTTTGGGCTGGCGAATGAGCAGATAACAGGAGAGGCTGTCACAAAGGCGATAACCCCTATGGCTTTTATAATCCTTGAGAATGAGATAAGAGAAACGGCAAAAGAAACATTTGAATATTTTAAAAAGCAGGGGGTCGCAATTAAAGTTATATCTGGAGATAATCCGCTGACTGCATCAAAGGTTGCAATACGGGCAGGGATAGATGATGCCACACATTACATAGATGCGACTACACTTAAAACGGATAAGGATATAGCAGATGCGGTTCAGAAATATACTGTTTTTGGAAGAGTTATTCCGGAGCAGAAGAAAAAGATTATAGAAGCATTTAAGATGGCAGGCAATGTTGTGGCAATGACAGGTGACGGGGTCAATGATGTACTTGCATTAAAATGTGCTGACTGTAGTGTTGCAATGGCATCAGGAAGTGAGGCTGCCAGCAATGCAGCACAGATAGTTCTTCTGGACTCTGATTTTTCAAAGATGCCGGATGTTGTTGGAGAAGGAAGAAGGGTTGTCAATAATATTAAGCGTTCAGCATCGCTGTTTCTTGCAAAGAATATATTCTCAATGCTGCTTACGATATTTACACTTATATCAGTTAATCTGTATCCTTTATATCCGACCCAGTTATCATTCTTAGGAATATTTACAATAGGTGTACCGGCTTTCTTTCTGGCATTACAGCCTAATAAGAGTCTTATAAAGGGTGATTTCCTGCTAAATGTAGTACTAAAGGCGTTGCCTACAGGTCTGACGGATTTTATTGTAGTTACGATTATAACAATATATGGCAATTGCACAGGTGCACCACATGAGCAGACAGCGACTGCAGCAACACTTGTGCTTCTTACGGTGGGCATGGCAGCACTGGTAAGAGTATGTAAGCCATTCGATATAATAAGAGTATGTGTGTGCGTTGCAATGGCATGCGGAATTGTATTTTCAATGATATTTTTACGCTCATTATTTGCAATGGTTGTATTAAAGGGGCTGGCACTTAATCTTACTGTTATGATGATGGTTCTGTCGCTGCCTCTGTACAGATATGTATGCAGGATGACGGCATGGCTGATAGATTTCTTTGAAAACCATAACCGTCATTTCAGACACCTGCTTAAAGGCTGATATATTAAAAATGTATTACTGCTTATTTAGAGCTTTTTCAGAGAATTCAGTTGTTACAAGGCTGCTGTAAGGAACTGGAGATTTAAGCTCACCAGCCTGCGTAAGAATGTCCTGTAAAAGATTAAAACTGTCTTCGGTGAATACAGTAGAGGTTTTCCATGTATCCTGTGATTTATATCTTTCAACAATTGCGGTTATTGTTGCAATATCGGTTTCTTTAAACTGAGGTGCAATGATGGCCGCAATTTCTGCTGATGAATGTGTATTGACATAATCAAGCCCCTTCTGTGTAGCGTTAGTGAATTTCTGGATTACATCAGGATTCTTCTTGATATAGCTTTTCTTTGCACAATATGCTGTGTAAGGAACATAGCCGCTTTCTACACCGAGCGAGGCGATAACGTGGCCTTCACCCTGCTGTTCAAGTAAAGTTGCAGAAGGCTCAAATTCAACTGTGTAATCACCTATTCCAGATGTGAATGCGGCAGAAGTTGAACCAAAATCAACATTCTGAAGGATTTCAAGGTCTGTTTCAGGGTTAATATTATTCTTTTTCAGAATATATTCAAATAACATCTGGGGCATACCGCCGGCTCTGCCGCCGATAACAGTTTTTCCTTTAAGTTCAGACCATTCAAAATTATCATTGGCTTCCCTTCCGACAAGGAAATTGCCGGCACGCTGTGTAAGTCCGGCAAAGTTGACAGCATAGTCATCAGAGCCTTCGGCATATACATAGATTGATGATTCAGAACCCATGAATCCAATATCTGCATCACCGGATATTAAGGCTGTCATTACTTTGTCAGCACCAAAACCATTAGTTACGGTAAGCTCAAGCCCTTCGTCGGCAAAATATCCATTCTCAATGGCGACATATTGTGGTGCATAGAATATAGAGTGTGTAACTTCGCAGAGAGTGATTTTTTTAACGGAATTGTCTGCATTTTCTTTGTTGCAGGCTGTCATTGGAAATGTTGTGACCAGTATGATGGTCATAATAATAAATAATGATATATATTTGCTGAAATTCTTCAATGAAATTCTCCGTTGTAGCTGCTTTTATTGTTATAGTATTATTTTTCTGTAATTTTGTTCCACAAAAGTAATAAAAAGATTGTCATTTAATGAGAAATTATGGTATCATAATAGAAAATTACAGTGTAGATAATTTAATATCTGTATATGGAGGCGCGTTATGTTTAGAAAGAATAAAACAACAGCTAAAGCAGCGTCAGGTAATGATTTGAATACATTGCTTGATGTATTTGATAAGATAATATCTGGTGAGATATCGCATACAGGTGAATCACCGGCTGATATAACACTTTTTGAAAATCCTGAGGTTGCCAATAAGTTTAATGAAGTTGTTGAGACTTATAAGAGATTCAATAATAATTTCGTAATGAGACTTAATGAGGCTATGGAGTCAATTGGCGATAATTCATATGTAAAGAATATGATGGATGAGGTGCAGTCACAGGCTCAGGCTATTGGTGCTATGGGAGAGTCAGGACATAATCTTGAAGAATCTATTAACCACATTAATGTTGCCATGGCTGATATTAAGGACAATACTCATGAGATGCTTGCTGCTACACAGAACAGTACAGCTAATATGAATGAGAGTATTAAGGTTGTTAATGAGTCATCAGAAAAGATTTCGGATATTAACAGACAGGTACAGGAATTTCAGGACAAGATTCATAAGATTGGAGAGATTGTTGATATTGTGAAGAAGGTTGCAAGCCAGAGTAATCTGTTAGCTCTCAATGCTTCTATTGAGGCCGCAAGAGCAGGAGAGGCAGGAAAAGGTTTTGCAGTCGTTGCTGATCAGGTAAGACAGTTATCAAGCAGTACATCAGAATCTGCTGATGATATTGTTAATTATGTAAGGGAACTCAATGATGATATTGGAAGATTGGCAGTATCCATGGATGATACAACTGTTAAGCTTTCAGAAGGTAATTCAAAGGTTGAAGAATCACTTTCAGATATTGAAAGAATGAATAACCAGATGGTTGCAATTAATGATGCTGTTAACGGAATATTCGCAGATATTGATACACAGTCATCTATTACGACAGAATTTGCCAAGCAGGTAGACAGTATTGCGGCAAGCTATGATAAGTTATCTGATAACTGTATGGCTACAGGTACTCATATCTATAAGATTGGCAGATATATTGATACTGCAAGAAGTGATATGTTCAGGTCATTCTCTAATGTTACAACACAGGATATGATAAGAATATTCCAGATTGACCACTTTATCCTTATGTGGAGAGTATATAATAATGCTGTTGGATTTGAAACTCTTAAGGTTACACAGCTTAATAATCCAGATAGCTGCAAGCTGGGTAAGTGGATGAAAGCACAGACAGATACGCGTATTACAGGAAGCAGACAGTTTAAGGATCTTGATGCGGCACACAGACAGATTCATAAATATGCTGTTGATTCTTGGAACGCCAAGGAGTCTGGTAATGTAGAACTTGCACTTGAATACTTCCAGAAGTGCTATGATGCATTTGGTGTATATAGTAATAAGATAGAAGAGTTCAAGAGCTATATGAGAACAATTGGTTATACTGATGAAACTGAAAAAGTGACTTTCAGAAAGTAATTAAAGTGAATGGTCTCCTATGGTACAACATAGGAGACTTATTTTAATGTAAGAAGGAATAGAGTGGTTTAGATAATTATAAGGAGATAGCAGACAGAGTATGGAAGAATATAAAGAAAAAGCAAAGGAAATTATGGTTATAGGCCATAAAAATCCTGACACAGATTCAATATGTTCGGCAATATGTTATGCTGATTTAAAGAATAAGATAACCGGAACAGATAATTATGTGCCTAAGCGGGCGGGACATCTTAATGAGGAAACTCATTTTGTACTGAACAGATTCGGTGTAGAGGCTCCGGAATATATTAAAGATGTACGTCCACAGGTAATGAACATAGAGATAAGACACACAGAGGGAATAAATAGTGAGATTTCGGTGCGTAATGCGTGGAAACTGATGGATTCACTTAATGTTGTAACACTTCCTATAACAGAAGGCAGAAAACTTACAGGTCTTGTTTCAATTGATGACATTGCCAAATCGTATTTTGAAACATTTGATAACAGAGTATTGTCAAATGCTAAGACAAGTTTTGCTAATATTGTTGAAACACTTGGGGGAAGAGTAATTACAGGTGATGAAAGCGAGATATTTGACAAAGGAAAGATGCTTATTGCAGCGGCTAACCCTGATATGATGGAGAGCATGATTGATGAGGGAGATATTGTAATTCTTGGTAACAGATACGAATCACAGCTCTGTGCAATAGAGATGGAGGCAAAATGTCTTATAATATGTGAGGGGGCAAAGGTATCCAATACAATTGCCAAGGTTGCAAAGAGCCATAACTGTATTATTATTGAAACTGATTATGATACATATACTGTTGCAAGGCTTATGAATCAGGCAATTCCGGTTGGATTCTTTATGACACCAAGAGACAGAATTGTATGTTTCAAGACAACAGATTATGTTGAAGATATTCAGGAGATTATGACTAAGAAAAGGTTCAGGGATTTCCCTATAGAGGATGAAAACGGTAATTATGTAGGAACTATTTCAAGAAGAAATCTCCTTCGTTCAGGCAGGAAGAAGGTTATTCTTGTTGATCACAATGAGAAGAATCAGGCAGTCAATGGAATTGAAGATACAGAGATTCTTGAGATAATTGACCATCACAGATTAGGACCTATACAGACAATCACCCCTGTATTTTTCAGAAACCAGCCTCTTGGCTGTACGGGAACAATTATTTATAAGATGTATCAGGAGGCAGGAATTAATATAGAACCTGTTATAGCCGGGCTGATGTGTTCGGCAATTATATCGGATACATTAATATTCAAATCTCCAACATGCACACCTGATGATATAGAAGCGGCAATGGAGCTTGCTGATATTGCAGGAATTGACCCTGAAGTGTACGGAAGACAAATGTTTGGAGCTGGAAGTAATCTTGATGAAAAGACAGACAGAGAAATATTCTATCAGGATTTTAAGAAGTTCGCAATTAATGATGTTACCGTAGGTGTGGGGCAGGTTAATGCAATGGGACCTGAGGATATAGAGAAGATAAAAGCAAAGGAAGTGCCGTTTATAGATACAGTAACAGGTGATGGTGGGCTTGATGTAGTATATTTTCTTATGACAGACATATCAACGGAATGCTCCTATGTACTGTGTTCAGGTAAAAATGCGGATACAATAATGTCACAGGCATTTGGAGTTGACAAACAGCAGGATACATATATACTAAAGAATGTTGTTTCAAGAAAGAAACAGTTCCTCCCGGCCATTATGGAAGCTATGGAGCAGTAGAGAAAATGGAGAATAGTGATGAAGGCATTACGAAAAGATGATCCCTGCTGGTGTAACAGTGGGAAAAAATATTGTGACTGTCACATGGAATTTGATAGAAAATTAGATAATTTCAAGAGAAAGTTTCATAAGGTACCACCAAGAAATATTATTAAGAATGAAGAACAGCTTGCAGGAATGAGAGAAAGCAGCAAGATTAATATTGCTGTGCTAGATTATGTTGCAGAGAATATTCATGCAGGAATGACAACTCAGGATATAGATGATTTGGTATACCAGAAAACAACCGAGATGGGTGGAATACCTGCACCACTTAATTACGAAGGATTTCCAAAGAGTGTGTGTACTTCAATTAATGAGCAGGTATGTCATGGAATACCATCTAAGAATATCCAGCTTCTTGATGGTGATATAATTAATGTTGACTGTTCAACGATATTAAACGGATATTTTTCGGATTCATCAAGAATGTTCTGTATAGGTAATGTTGCACCAGAACATAAGAAGCTGGTGGATGTTGCAAAAGAATGTGTTGAGTTAGGTCTTGCACAGGTTAAGCCATGGGGACATCTTGGAGATGTTGCGGCGGCAATAAATGAACATGCAAAGGCTAATGGATATTCAGTAGTAAGAGAAGTTGGTGGACATGGAATAGGTCTTGAATTTCACGAAACCCCATTTGTAAGTTATGTAATTAAGAAGGGAACAGGAATGGTCATGGCACCGGGCATGGTATTCACAATTGAGCCAATGATAAATGCGGGACTTCCAGACATATATATAGACGAGGGCAACAACTGGACAATATATACAGATGATGATTCGTACTCAGCACAGTGGGAAATAATGGTGCATGTGACTGAGGACGGATATGAGGTTATGAGCTACTAAAAGTTTGTGTATATTCGCAGATGAACACAAACAATAAAACAGACACAACACATCCGTCCTGACAGGACATACAACAATAAGTGAAAAGCTCCATATACTGTAGTGATACATGTATATGGAGCTTATTTTATGATGATGACACAACAGGTTCCGGCGATGTGCTATGTACCGTGGCAGCGTTGGGATGAATTATATGAGCCTTCGCGGGCAATTATGAGGGGGACTATGTTTCCTGTACTTGATAAACCATTTACAGGAGGCAGGTCATGAATTGTTGTAATAATATTAGAAATGAAAAAGCTATGATTATGAAGAATATTTATGAGCTTGGCTTTGCACTTGTTGAAACTATGCTTTATCTTGATACCCATCCGGATGATGCAGCAGCTATTGAATATTATGCAGAGATTAAGGATAAATATGTACAGTTTATGAAAAAATATTCAGATTATTATGGACCTCTCAGCATGGAATATATGGTAAATGACAACTACTGGATGTGGGTGGCAACACCTATGCCATGGGAATATAAGGGAGGTATGTAATATGTGGAATTATGAAAAGAGACTTCAGTATCCGATTAATATAAAGAATTGTAATCCTACGCTGGCAGCAATGATTATTTCGCAGTATGGTGGACCAGATGGTGAGCTTGGAGCATCAATGAGATATCTTTCACAGAGATATTCCATGCCATACAGGGAGGTTGCCGGATTGCTGACTGATATAGGCACGGAAGAACTTGCACCTTGATGTTGGAAATCAAAGGCGCAAGAAAATATCAAGCTTGAATGGATTATCAACGTATCTGCCTATACCAGCTTTTGATTCACTGTCATTGTGATATACAATTTTATCAATGCAAGATTTTAACAGCATATTTTTACACGGAGCAGAAACATTTGGGTCGGTTAATGCATTTAAACAATCTTGAAATCTAACGATTTTTTCTTTGTAATCAATTTCAGGAAGAATAGAATCTTTAATCTGAGATAATGTTTTTTTCGTTGCTTCAATCTGTTCCTGTACTTTTGCATTTCTTTTTAAGAATTCTTCTTTTGAGTAGATTCCATCATCTAAGTTATCCTTTTGACGCTCATCTTTTTCCAATAATGTTTTCAATTCAGATTCAAGAGTTTTGATTCTGCTCGCGCGTAAACTGGCAATGTCGCCATTATTATTTTTTAGTTTTACTTCAAAATCCGCGATAGTTTTTTCTAATGATTCAATTACACTTTTTTCAAAAGCAGAATACATGACTGATTTTGTATGACAATTAGCTTGGTTATTACATAACATACTTTCGCTTATTGTATTTGATTTGCGCTGTTTATACTTCTTATGAGACATGGCACGGCCACAAGTGCCACAGAATAATAAACCTGCATATGGATTAGTTAATTCTTTATTTTTACGCAGTCTTGGATTTTTTCCTCTTTTATCAAGAATTTTATAATAGGTTTCTTCATCAAGAATAGCTTCATGTTTTCCATCAACCAGAATGTAATCATGAGCTTTAGGCCTTGATTTAGTGATTTCACCATCACAAAGTTTCTTGATTGTTTTCCTACGATTCCACCTGATCTTGCCAATTATAATCGGATTTTCCATAATATCTTTAATGGCAGCAGGAGACCATTTTTCACTTTTTCTTGGTTTATATCCCATTTCATCAAGTGCTCTTGCTATTTTTGTAAAACCATAACCTTTATTAAGATACAAATCTGCCATCATTCTTATTGCTTCTGCTTCGACTTGATTAATTGCTAAAGTGTGGCAGGTGCGATTCCCTTCCATGTATGTAGCTTTGTTATACCCATATGGTGTAACAGAACCAATGTAATTTCCCTTTTTAACAGAAGTTTCTCTGCCCCGTCTTTGAATTTTTTTGTAATATTCAAGATAATCACTACCCTTTGTTAATTCCATTTCAAAGAATTTTCTGTCATATTCATCATTCAGGTTGTAAGTCTTTTGGGGTGTTATCGCAAGTGTGTTAGTATAACGCAAAGCATTAACAATTCTTCCGCAATCCTGTAAATCACCTCGCGAAAATCGTTGGGGTTCAACTACAATAACACCTTTTAAAGAGTCTGTTTCCATTAACTTCAAAATAGCTTGTATTACAGGTCTGTCCTCAATAGTTTCACCTGAAGCAACTTCTCTGTAAATCTGATTTTCAGGAATCCTTTTTCCGAATTCATTTTCGCAAAATTCCTGAAGGACATCCTCGTGCTTTTTAAGGACCTCTTCCACAGACATTGCAGGATCATCAGATTGAGATTTTCTTAAATATATAATTACATTTTCAATTGTGTATGTATTACTCATAATAATCCCCCTTATTGAATAGTAAGGAATATATATATTTATATTCTATAAACGTAATAATTAATGCGTTTATTCAAATAACTCCATAATGTACAAAGATGGTTGAAAGCCTATTACATAGTTATCCAATTGTACACATAAACCATATTTTGAACGATAGCACTCAATGGCATCACTCAAAAATTCTTCTGTTACATCCAAATGCTCTGCCATATCATGTAATGTTCTGCAATTAGCTTTATAACAACTAATTATGCCCTGAAGTCCGATTTGCCTGTTATAAGCCCATAATCTAGCATGAGCTTCTTGCTTTCTATTTCCTGCATCTTCCATATCAAGGATGTTGCCAGTGGAAGTGTAGAAGTGCCCGAGTTCTTCAGCCAGAACGCAGGCTTTCTCTTTCTGAGTAGGTATATCTTTTTTGATAGCAATACGATTACCTTTGATTCTTCCTGCATTGGCAAGAAGAGGTTTTTCTTTAGTAATCAGGTTATTGTTATCTGCTTCTATTAATAATTCTTCGTAATTCAATAAAATCATTCCCCTTTAGATTAGAAATTTTCATCATTCATAATATTTTCATCATTTGCCTTTTCTTCATCAGTTGCATTATCAAGAGAATGAGCAGCATTTAACATGTTATTCTGTTCACTATTACTATATAGCGGAATGTATGTTAATTCTTCAACGCGTTTTGTTGCTTCCTTTTTTCCAAGGTCATTGAGCTTGTTGTAGTATTGTAGAATCTTATCAGAAGAATCAACATGTAATTCACCTTTACTTAGCTTTAAAACTTTTCCTCTTAAATCACTGTCTTCCTGTAACTTATCTATAAGGTCAATAAGTTCATCATTTTCTTTCTGATATGCAGGTCTTTCCATAGGGACATCATATCCTGCAAGCCACATTTCAGATACATCTAAAGCCTTACCCATTTTATATAGAGCTTCTTGTTTTGGTTCATATTTTCCTGATACATAGCAGCTTATTGAAGGACGATTAATACCTGATTTTTCAGATAATTCAACTTGTTTCATTCCTCTTAGATTTAAAGCTTCCTTTATCCTATTTGCAGCGCTAGTAATTTGTTCGTTCATTGAATCACCAACCTTTCTTTTGTAAGCACAATGATATCATTAAAGTTAAGAAAAGACAACAAAATTTACAATTATCTTCAAAAAAAATTAAGAAAACTTAAAAAGATGATTGACAAGAGAATATTAAGAGAGTAATATAATGACAGAAGTTAAGAAATCTTAACAAAAGAAATTCTATATGAGTTTGAATCGAGGTTGGATGAAAATGAGGTTTGAAACTGGCAAAGAATATAAGACAATCAAAAAAAACATGGAAATAGGAACTAGGACTTTTACAGTTATAAGAGTGTCACATAAAAATATGGCAGTTGAAGTCAGAGGAGCTATAAATGGTATTTACAAAATGAGCATTAATAATCAAGGTGATGAAATGATTTTACTTGGAGTGGGTGATAGAAACTATTGTAATCCTATGGCAACTGATGAAATTAATTAAATTCATATAGCTGACCTATCGGCATAACGGGGGTACTTAATGCAGCCAAAGCCTGTCACAAGCCAGGATAAATGCAGAGTGAGTATTTAGAAAGGAGTAATGATATGAGTTACGCAAAGTTAAGGGGTAAAATTAGAGAAGTGTTCGGGACACAGGAAGCTTTTGCTGTTGCAATGGGAATGAGTACAGTTACATTAAGTCAGAAGTTGAATGGAAAACTTGAATGGAAAACATCAGAGATTGCTAATGCTTGCGACCTTCTTGGAATTCCATTAAAAGATAATCCAGCCTATTTTTTTATCCGAAAAGTTAAGAAATCTTAACAAAGTAAACTTGATAATTAAGTATTCAAGGAGGTGAGAGCATGGCGGTGTTATTTTTTGCAACAACAGTAATATGTGCAGTTGGCTGGATTAAGAACAAAATTAGTGTATTAACAGCAGCTGCATTATTAGAAAAGAAAAACATTCACCCAACAAAAGAAGAGTTGAATGAATGTTCCAGATTTGTGATACAGCATTTGTTCAAATAAGCCCTAAATGAGATTGGATGATGGAGGTGAAAGAGTGAGTAAAGAAGAAACAATGACGTATCCAGAGAAAGCAAAGCAGATTATTTCACTTGCTGAAGGAATGACACATTCAGAGTGGAGCAGAATAAATCATTTAATAAATAACTGTTTTGAATCACAAGAAGCCAAGGTGACATTTGTGCAACCAAAGCAACTTGACCTCTTGATGAAGCAGAATGTTATTCTGTGACAATTTGAATAAATGCAGGATTTATTCTGTAGTCCTTACCTTGGTATTGAATATGAATGTAATCATATTTGAAACAATCAGCATATCGAGAACCTTCATCATATTTTAAATTCTCACGGAAATATGTGACAGGGTTCTGATAATCCGCAACAGTGGCTGTTTCAGTGATATCTATCCATTCACCAAGTAAGCAAGCATAAATTCTCATTGTTCAATCTCCTTTCGTGATTACTCGGCTACGGAAATAGCCTGTAATTAGAGTATAGGAGTAAGAGTGCATTTGTACAAGTAATTATCTAAGGAGGTGAGAAGGCTGACAGGTTTTGATAATGAAAATCTGAGAAGAAGAATCAAAGAAACCTACGGAAATCAAGGTGGCTTTGCAAAGGCTATGGAGCTGTCTGAAAGAAGTATATCTTTGAAGCTTACAGGGGCAAGACAATGGAGACAGTGCGAAATCTACAGAGCAAAAGAGTTGTTAAAGATAGAAGATAAGGACCTGGTAAAGTATTTTTTTACAAGATGTTCTTAATAAAACAAAAAACTGTCAGAGGCGTTATCTCTAACAGTTTCGTGCTAAATTTTTTTACTTTTTATACTTTGCAGATTTTCATCACATTTAATAACGCTAAATGTTTCTATCAAGTATTCCACCACTTATGCTGTTTTAGTTCAGCATGAATTGCACTGCCCATTAGCTGGTGGAAATCAAGGAACATTTGGTATGGTGAGGATTTTTTAACCGAGTCCAACTCGTAACTCTGTGGAGCTTTACGCCATACTAATTATTACATTTAAACCCCAGTTTAACGTGCTTTGGGGAACCACAATTGCAACCTTAATTAAAAAGAGCAGGGCAGATAAGTTTTCCTATAAGTAGCATATAGAGTCTCCTTTCCTGCCCGATAAGAGCAAATTAAGGATAGCAATAATTGAACATAAGTTCAAGAAAAGATTAAAAATTAAATTTAAAAGGAGTAGCAATCATGGACAAAATTATTATTCATAAGATTCACAACAAGCCAATAGGTAAAGCAGGTGGTAGTGTGTGGGTTTCAAAGGAAGTTAGTGAGCAGCTTGACAGTATAGCGTTAGAAACAGGTATTGCTAAGCAGAGAGTCACAGATTTTCTTCTTAAGAAGGCACTTGAAGCGGTAGTAGTAGCAGATAGTGAAATCTAAGAATTAGGACAATCAGGAAGAACATATCATCTACAAAAGGGAAAGGGGCGACACAATGACATACACGACAACAACATATGAATATCCGAATTGTACTGTCACGGTGCATAGACCTGTCCTGACAGAAGATGAAAGAAAATTAAGAATGGATATTTTAAAAAGTGCTGCAGCTAATCTGATGATGGAAGTAGCAGAAAAGGAGATGAAACAGAATGGATTATAGCTTAATTTATGGCGGTGATGTTACTGTAAAGGATTTACAGGTGCTTAATAAGCTTGGATTTGAATTTGTCGTTGAGGGCGGTGAGATAACACATGTCTTATACAAATAATTCTCTAAGTGGATTGCAGAAGGGATATTGATAATTATGCCAATTGAAATGAAGGTTCTTAATAGCAGGGAAGAATGGCTTGCCAATCGTATGAATGGCATAGGCGGTTCTGAGATAAGTGCTGTGGTTGGCTGCAATCCGTACAAGTCTAACATTGATTTATGGATGGAAAAGACAGGACAAGCTCAGGCAAAGGATATTTCCAATGAACCATATGTACTGTATGGAACAAAGGCAGAAGAACATCTCAGAGCATTATTTGCTTTGGATTTTCCACAGTATGAAGTGCATTACATAGAAAACAATTCATTTAAGAATGATAAGTATCCTTGGGCGCAGGCTTCTTTGGACGGATGGCTTACGGAAAAAGAGACAGGCAGAAATGGTATTTTAGAGATTAAGACAACCAACATCCTGCAATCTATGCAGAAAGAGAAATGGAATCACCAGATACCTATGAATTATTATTGCCAATGCTGTTTTTACATGGCGGTGATGGAAGCAGATTTTTGTGTGTTAAAAGGACAGCTTAAATCTGAATTTAATGGCGAAGTTTATTTGCAAACCAAACATTACAAGATTGAAAGAACAGAAGCCCAGGAAGATATTAATTATCTGATGCAGAAAGGTTCGGAATTTTGGCAATATGTGAGAACTAGGAAGCAACCTGCATTGGTACTTCCTGAAATATAAGAAAAGGAGCGGAGAATGACAGTTAATAAAGATTGGACAGGCAATGCCGCATCAATTTATGCAACGCATGGCGCAAGCAATCATTCAGAAGAACAAAGGGCAGCACTAGATTATTATGCAACCAATCCTGAAGTAGTTGAAAAGCTGCTTGAAGTTGAAGAATTTTGTCAGTACATATTAGAACCTGCTTGTGGCGGCGGTCATATTTCAGAAGTTTTGTTGAAGCGTGTTTTTGATGTGATTTCATCAGATATTGTTGACCGAGGATATTCAGAACAGGCATTTGAACAGGATTTTTTAAAAGCAGGTGGTGTACCAAGAAACAGCAGGGATATTATAACCAATCCACCTTATGCAATGGCAAAGGAATTTGTAGAACATGCCCTTTATATATCACAGGAATCTGTGAAGGTTGCAATGTTTTTAAAACTTACTTTCTTGGAAGGCGCAAAACGTAAGGAATTATTCGACAGATACCCACCTAAAAGAATATATGTTTTCAGAAGTAGAATTGATTGTTGGAAGAATGGGGTTAAGCCTGAAAAACCACCCAAGGCGGTATGTTATGCATGGTTTGTATGGGTTAAGGGAACAAAGACAAGCCCACGAATAATGTGGATTTAAGAAAATAAAAAAGTGAGGTAAATGAAATGGAATTAAAAGTTAATGAGGTGGCAGTTCCTGAACAGATTACGTTCAATTATGAGGAACTTAAGCAGGAGCTTACAGAGAAGGTATCCATGTATGAAACATTAGTGTATACGGACGACCAGATTAAGCAGGCAAAGGCTGATAAGGCTAATCTTAATAAGCTCAAGAAAGCACTTAATGATGAAAGAATCAGAAGGGAAAGGGAATACATGCAGCCCTTTAATGATTTTAAGCAGAAGATTAATGAGATTATCGGCATTATAGACAAGCCTGTTGCTGTAATTGATAAGCAGGTTAAGGAGTATGAGGAAAAGCAGAAGTCTGAAAAGATGGAAGCTATTAAGGAATATTGGGATAACTGTGATGTTCCTGAAGGTCTTTCTTTTGAAAAAATATTTGATAACAAGTGGCTTAATGCTTCAACTTCCATGAAGTCAATTCAGGATGTGATTAATGAAGCTATTGCTAAGTTTAAGAATGAAATGGTTATACTTGCTGATTTGCCTGAATACAGCTTTGAAGCACAGCAGACATATATTTCTACCCTTGACATAGGAAAAGCCTTAAATGAAGCTCATAGACTGTCAGATATGGCTAAGAAGAAGGCTGAAATGGAAGCAGAGCAGGCAAGACGCAAGGCAGAGGAAGAAGCAAGGAGGGCTGCTGAACAGATGGTAACTGAAGAAGAATTTATTCCACCAGTCGTTGATGAGGAAATGGATGCAAAAGCCTTTGCACCTGCAAGACAGTGGATAGCTTTTCAGGCATTGCTTACAACAGAAGAGGCCCTTGCACTTAAGAGCTTCTTTAACAGCAGAAATATTGAATTTAAGGAGGTCTAGGGAAAATGGGATTTACAGAGATATTAACAATAGTGTTTATTGTTTTGAAGTTAATTAGTTATTAATTGGTCATGGTGGTACATATGTCTACCTGAAATTATAGCATTTGTACTTTACATTGCAGCTTTTGTATATGGTGTTGTTTCTAGACATCAGATAAGAAAAGAGTACAAGAAAATGTATGATAACTGGAATAAATTTGATTTTTAGAAAGGAATAGGTAAACAGAATGATTCATGTAGAAAGTAAAAAAATTGAGATTAATGGCAACGGAGCTGTTATTTGCTGTGAAATTGAAAGTATTTTAAGAGCATTTAGGGAGTCAACTGAGGAAAAGTATGGAAAGGAAGAAGCAGAGAAATTATTAGATAAGATTGTGGAAAATTCCAAGAAGTCAGATGAGCAGAATGAAAAAGAGATAGAAGAATTAAAGAAGCAGATTCCAGATACGCTTCAGGATATTTTAAAGTCGATTATGGAAGGATTAGGTGAATAATATGGCAGTTCAGAACAGTTTAGTTAAGAAGCAGAATCAGAGATTAGGTCTTACAGCATATCTTACACAGGATGCTGTAAAGAATCAGATTAATAGTGTCATAGGTGGCAAGGATGGTCAGAAGTTTATTGCATCCATTGTATCAGCTGTAAATACGAATCAAACACTTCAGGAGTGTACTAATCAGAGTATTTTATCAGCAGCCCTTTTGGGAGAGTCATTAAAGCTTTCACCATCCCCACAGTTAGGACATTATTATATGGTGCCATTTAATGATAAAAACAGGGGCAAGGTTGCACAGTTTCAGCTTGGATATAAAGGATATATTCAGCTTGCTATCAGATCAGGACAGTATAAGAAGCTTAATGTACTTGCTATCAAAGAAGGTGAGCTTGAATACTTCGACCCAATGAATGAGGATATTCAGGTTAATTTAATGATTAATAAGTGGAATGAGAGAGAAGCACTTCCAACAGTAGGTTATTATGCAATGTTTGAGCTTACCAATGGATTCAGAAAGGCTATTTATTGGAGTAAAGAGCAGATGGAAGCCCATGCAATCAAGTATTCACCAGGATATAAGGCAAAGAAGGGATATACATTTTGGGAAAAGAATTTTGACGGCATGGCTTACAAGACCATGTTAAGACAGTTAATCAGCAAGTGGGGAATCATGTCTATTGATATGCAGATGGCTTTTGATGGCGATATGGCGGTTATCAATGAGGATGGAACTAAGGATTATGTTGAAAATGATGATTCTATCATTGATATGGAGCAGCCACAGGAAGCACCACAGCAGGAACAGACAGGTCCTGAAGCTTCTGGAACAGTACAGCCGCCAGCAGATGCACAGATGGCATTGTTTGGAAGCAATTAATCTAAGGGAGGAACAAGCATATGAATACAGTTGAGTTACAGGGCATATTAGGTGGCGCATTACAGGAAAAGTTTAATAAGGCCTTTGAAAAGGTAATTGATAATTTACAGGATGCGAATACATCTTACAAAGTAAAAAGAAAGATAACTATTTCTCTGGACTTTGTTCAGAACGAAAACAGAGATGATGTTAAGGTTGATGTTAAAGTGGTAGAGAAGCTTGCGCCACAGGCACCAATGGAAACAGCCTTTTCTATAGGCAAAGACCTTAAGACGGGTGAAATGTATGCAGAGGAATATGGTAAGCAGATTAAAGGACAGATGTCATTCAATGATTTTGTCGACCCTCAGGAGCATGGGGAAGAATCTAAGAAATTAATAGTAGACCAGTCAACAGGTGAAATTCTTAATGATAATTCTGTCGTTGATTTTAGAAAAGCAAGTGTTATGTAAGAAAGGTTAAAAGGTGAATTTTATGATTAAAGAAGCATTACAGTACATAGTTGGTTTAAGTGAAGCAAAGGTTAAGGACATTAATGTTGATGGAAAGGTTCAGACATATTCGGATAAATCATTGTATCTGTTACATAAGGACATTCCAAGAGCAGATTCTATCACAATGCATACTCTTACAAGCCTTGTAGATTACATTAAGGGCGGTATTGATATTATGGCAGGCAAGATGATTATTGAGGTAGCAAGTCCAACAGAGGTAAGGTTTTTCAGCCAGCTTGATGATAATAGAAATCGTGAGTATCTCGTTGAGGTATCTGCAAGAGTGCCAGATTTTACTTTTAATAGCTTCATGGACCAGGAAAAGTTCTGTATTAATTTACAGTCAAAGTTCATGAATGAATGCGATAGGTCATTAGTGCTTAAGTTTGCAGGTACTGTTGAAGCTGGAACTGTAGCTGAATATGGTGATGATGGAGTAACACAGAAGGCTACAGTCAAGACAGGTATTGCATCTAAGAGTGATGCGCTTGTACCTAATCCTGTCAGACTTACACCTTATAGAACATTCTTGGAAGTAGAACAGCCTGCATCAGATTTCATATTTAGAATGAAGCAGGATAAATACGAAGGTGTTGTGTGCGCTATCTTTGAAGCTGATGGCGGTGCTTGGAAGATGGAAGCAACACAGAGAATCAAGGAATATTTACAGAAAGAACTTATGGAATATCCATATATTACAGTTATTTCTTAAAGCACTTCTGAAGGGGAAATATATCACAGTAGCAGCCTTCTTAAAAATATATGTGCAGACAGGGGCAGTTGGTCACTGTTCCCTGTCGGAAAGGAGAAATATGGTAAGAATTGATGATGATTATATTGTTGATATAGATGCAATGAGTTATACGGCCAAGAAAAATACACACAAGAAAGATAAGGAAGGTAACACTATTTATAGCACTATTGGTTTTTATAGCAACCTTAATGATGCTGTTAAGAGCATATATTACAATAAGGCAATAAATATCTGGTATAAAACCATTGTGATGCTTAGTGAGCTTGGCGAGGAGATGGATAAGAAGTTAGAGGAGTTGAATATATGAATATAGCAGAATTTACAATACCGCTTCCACCGAGGACAAAGAAGAATAGCCAGCAGATTATCATGTTAGGCGGTAGACCAATGATTATACCAAGTAAGTTGTACAAGCAGTATGAAAAGGATTGTGCAGCATTTATGCCGCAAATTGAAACTATAGACAAATCTGTGAATGTTCAGGCTGTGTATTATATGCCAACAAGAAGAAGGGTTGACCTTTGCAATCTGCATGAAGCCTTATGTGATGTGCTTGTACATCATGGAGTTGTTATTGATGATAATTCCAAGATTATAGCAACAATGGATGGGAGCAGGGTTGAATACGATAAAGAGAATCCTAGAACAGAAGTTATTATAAGTGAGGTGTAGAGCATGGAAATAAAAGACTTAAAGACAATACATAATCTTGTAAAGAATATTCTTGAGGAGCATCCTCAGGCAAGAAATTCTGACAATATACTGTATTACCATGTTATCAAGCATATTGGCGCACAGAAAGGAATCAACATTGATTCAATGTCGCTGCCTAATTTCTTGTTGAACATGAAGGCTTATCATTTGCCATCCATAGAAACAGTAGGAAGAGCAAGAAGAAAGATTGTTGAACAGTATCCTGATCTTGCAGGTGATAAGAAGGTAAAGGATGTCAGAAGAGAAAATGAAGATACATTTAGACATTACGCAAGGAGTTTCTATTGATGGGATTTATTATTGCAATTGGTTCTATAACTGTTGTGAGTGCAATTGGAATCATATGTGTAACTCAAAATACATTTGATGATGATGATATTCAGGAACAGTATTTGAAGGATTTGAAGGATAGAAAGGGTAAGCATGAGCAGAAGAAGGAATAAGCATTTATCAGGTCATATCTGTTGCGAACAGTGCAACAATTGCAGCGGTGATGATAATGGCAAATACATATGCAATCAAAAGGCAGTAATTGAAGGTTACATGCCTACAGACCACTATTTTTGGTGTAAGGGTGAGTTATTCAGAAAGAAGGTGCAGAAATCATGAGAGATTGGATAAAGGTTGAAGATGAGCTTCCTGTTCTATATAGGGATTGCTGGGTGACATATGAATTTACGGCAAGCCGCTCAAGGAATGTAACTGAAAGTTATATTAATGATAAGGGTAAGTGGAATCTTGGCACATCCAGGGTTGAAAGAAAGGTTATTGCCTGGATGTACAGGGATGAAAAGCCTGCACCTTATGGAGAAAAGAAGGAAGTAGAATAGTAGGTGAACAGTTATGGCAGAAAAAAGGATGTTTACAATGAAAATTATTAATAGTGATTCATTTAAGGAAATGCCACTTTCTTCACAGGCTTTATATTTCCATTTGGGAATGAATGCAGATGATGAAGGTTTCTTAAATAATGCAAAGAGTGTTCAGCGGTCAATATCAGCTTCTGATGATGATATGAAACTCCTTGTTGCTAAGAATTTTATTATTCCATTTGAATCAGGTGTGGTTGTTATTAAACATTGGAAAATGCACAATCAGATTCAGCCAAGCAAGTTAAAACCTACACAATACACGGAAGAAAGAAGCCTTCTTGCAGTTAAGGAAAACAAGGCATACACGCTTAATTTGAACAATGTAAATGCATTACCGACGGATTGCCGACAAATTTCCGACGATTTGCCGACGGATTGCCGACGAATTGCCGACAAAAAACCGACTAGTGTAGAAGAGATTAGTGTAGAAGAGATTAGTATAGGGGAGTGTAGAGAGAGCAGCAACCAGACAGAACAGCCCCCACAAACATCCACGGAATCTATTCCAATGACTGACAATGAATATAATGCCTTGGTAAGGAAGTATGGAAAGTCTTTTGTGGATTCAAAGATTGAGAGAGCAAAACAGTACACCAATACATACAATTATACAACTATCAGTAAATGGTGCGAAGAAGATTTTAAGAAGCAGCACACACCTGATGCAAACAGATTTAATAATTATCAACAGAGACCTAAGCAGTCTGATGATTATTATAACAGTTTGCTTGCCAATAATGCTAGGAATTAGGAAGTGAGGTTACGGTTATATGAAAGAGAGTGAAGCAATAGAAGCAATACGGTTTGATTTAGAGATGGGCGGTGAAATACATTCTTCAGTATTACATGATGCAATGGATGTTGCAATACAGGCCCTTGAAAAGCAGATGAAAAAAGAAAACGCAGATGGATGTGCAGGCTGTGCCTTTGAAGATGTAGAAGAATGGGAAATGCCTTGTACAAAATGCAGCAGGAATTGTAAAGATTATTATAGGGCAAAGGAAGGCAGTGATAAACTTCCAACTGCTAAAACTTATTTGGATGCTCTTACAGGATTTCGAGAAAGTTTGAGAAAAGCAGGCGGAATTATGGAAGGGACTGAAATACAGAATAATGCTTTTAGTGAATGTAGGGAGAAATTGAAAAGCATTTATACAGGCGGATACAGCAAGGCTTTGTTTAATTTTTATAAAAGATTAAGTGAATGTTCTGAGTATGCACGACCTGTTGGATGGTCTACATCACAGGAAATAGTACAGTTTCAGAACGTAAAACAGATATATGAACAATTAAAGGCAGGTGATTCATATGAGCCAGATATTGAATAAATGTCCTATATGTGGCAGTAAATTACAATTCAATAACTTAATGCAATTTACGCGGGATTATACAATTAAGAAAAATGGAAGGTTGTCCGTAAAAAGTACCAGATCGGATGATTGCCCTATGGACGCATCATTTGTTGCATGTACTTCATGTAATTTTGTTACAGATTGCGACGGAGAGTATAAAGATTGCGATAAAGAAATACATGTATATAGTGAAGATGGTGTATTAATGTATGATGAAAAAATTTTTTGAAAAGCAGTAAGAAAGTAGGTGGCTTAGGTAGGTGAAAGCTAAAGAATATTTATCACAGATTGAGAAAATCAATATGATGATAAAAAACAAAGATGCTGAAATTGTTAAATGGAAAGAGCTTGCAGACAATACTTCAGCGCCTGTTCTTGGGGATAAGGTTAAAACATCAGGAGCAGCAGACACAATGGCTACTGCCGTGATAAACTATGTTGACATTGAAAAAGAGCTGATTCAACAGAAGCAGGATTTGATTAACAAGCATAACGAGATTGTAAGAACTATTGAACAGTTACCAGCTCAGGAATATGATGTGCTGCATATGATATATATTCAGTTTATGTCACTTGAAGATGTTGCTGAATATAAGCATAAGTCGTACAGGTGGGTAACAACAGTTCATGGAAGGGCATTGGCAAATGTGCAACGGATATTGAATAAAAGGAAAAATGAGGACAAAAATAGAGTAAATTGCCTACTTTTGCCTAATATTTCCTAAAGTTGCCGAATGTTTCCTAAAATTGCCCTTGAATGTAAGAAATTTGCTTGTTATACTCAAACAGTAAAAGTTTATAATTCGATTTGAAGACATGAATCTAATGAGCAGGGTTCATGTCTTTTTTCTTGCCTGTCAGGGTTTGAACCTCCTTTACCTGACAGGCTTTTTGAAGGGTGGTGATTGAGTGGCATTGAATCATAAACAAAAACAATTTTATAAAGAGTGGCTGATTGATGCTAATGCAACTCAAGCAGCGATAAGGGCAGGATATTCAAAGAAAACAGCGTATAGCCAAGGACAAAGGCTGTTGAAGAATGTTGAGGGGCAGAAGTATCTTGCAGAACTAATGGCTGAAAAGGAATCAGAGCTTATTGCAAGTCAGGACGAAGTTCTTAAGTATCTTACTTCTGTTATGAGAGGTAAAAGTCAGTCAACGGAAATAGTTGTAGAGGGAATAGGTGATGGTTGCAGTGAAGCAAGGACAGTCCTTAAAGAACCATCAGAGAAGGAAAGGCTGAAAGCTGCTGAATTACTTGGTAAGCGATATGGTCTTTATACAGATAAGGTTGAACTTGATACTGATATGGAGCTTAATATTACAGTTGATTATGGAGATGGGGATGAAGATAAGTAAGTTTAAGATTGAAAGAATACCGATTGAAGTTGAATATATCAGACCAATAGCAGGGCGGTTGTTCCTGCTTTTTAATTTGTATAGATTTGTGAAATTCAGGAAGATACAGGCTGTTGTTTATAACAAGAAATGCAAGATTATAAATTGTGGCAAACCATTTTACAGGTTGTATGTTCCTAAGATAATGGTTATAAAAGGTGGTGATGCCTTATGAACACTTCAGTACAGATGAATCCATGCTTCAAGGAAGTTGATAGAAGCCATAAACGATACATAGTTATGAAAGGCAGCGCAGGTTCAGGGAAGAGCGTTGACACAGCGCAGAATTATATATTAAGGCTGATGCAGGATAAGGGGCGCAACCTTGTATGTATTCGTAAGTCGGACATAACCAATAGAGATAGTACTTATGCAGAGCTTACAGGTGCGATTTACCGCATGTTTGGTGATAAGGCTAAAAGATATTGGAACATTAAACAAAGCCCTTTACAGCTTACATGTCTTTCTAACGGTAATCAGATAATATTTAGAGGTGTAAATGATGAAAATCAACGCGAAAAACTGAAGTCAATCACATTTCAAAAAGGTAAACTGACAGATGTGTGGGTTGAAGAAGCAACGGAAATCACACAAGCTGATTTTGAAATAATAGATGATAGATTGAGAGGTGAACTTCCACCAGGGCAATTCTATCAGATAAGAATGACCTTCAATCCTGTGAACAAAAATCACTGGATAAAGAAGGTCTTTTTTGATATTCCAGATAGTAATGTATTGACACATCACAGTACATATCTAGGAAACAGGTTTATTGACAATGCCTACAGGCAGCGTATGGAAAGAAGAAAACTTGTAGATCCAGAAGGATATCAGATATATGGTCTTGGAGAATGGGGAGAGATTGGCGGTCTTATTCTTCACAATTGGGAAGTTGCGGATATATCACAGAATCTGAATGATTATGATGATATTGCAATCGGTCAGGATTTTGGTTTCAATCATGCAAATGCAATTCTTCTTCTTGGCATTAAAGATGATAATATATACATTCTGAAAGAAGTGTATGTATTTGAAAAAGAAACAGCCGAGATTATACCATTAGCACAGGAAGCAGGAATTCCGACAAACAAGGATATGTGGTGTGATTCTGCAGAGCCTGACAGAATTAAAACGTGGAAAAACGCAGGATATAGAGCAAAGGGTGTTGATAAAGGTGGCGCTAATGGCTCTGTTAAGGCACAGATAGACTGGTTAAAGGGTGTTGTTCGTAAGGATAAGGCTATCAAGCGAATAATAAGAGTATATCCTTCCTGTGTTAATACCATAAAGGAGCTGCAGCAATGGAAATGGAAGAAAGACGAAAAGACAGGTGAATATCTGGATGAGCCAGTTGCTTTTCAGGATGATGCTATGGCTGCACTAAGATATGGTATTGAAAAATGGCGAAAGAGAAAAAGAATATTGGTTTAAGCTAAGCTGATGAAAGGGGAATATAAATGTTAACAATTGATGAGATACGACAATTTATACAGGATGATGCCGCTTCTGATAGAAAGCTGTTTGCAAGAAAAGGACAGGCTTACTATGAAGCAGACCATGATATTAAGCAGTACAGGCTGTTCTATTACAATTCTGACGGAGAGCTTGTTGAAGATACAACAAGAAGCAATATCAAGATAAGCCATCCATTCTTTACAGAGCTTGTAGATCAATGTACTCAGTATATTCTATCAGGTGATGAAGGGTTTATTAAATCAGATATTCCAGAGCTGCAGAAAGAATTAGATTCCTACTTTAACGAGAACGAAGATTTTACAGCAGAATTATCAGAAGTGCTGACAGGGTGTCAGGCGAAGGGGTTTGATTACATGTATGCATACAAGAACGCAGAAGACAGGTTGTCGTTTATGTGTGCGGATAGCATTAGTGTTGTTGAGGTAAGAGAAAAAGATACAGATGATGGATGTGCTTATGTGATTTACTGGTATGTTGACCGTATCGAAAAATCGTATAAGAAGATAAAAAGAATTCAGGTATGGGATAAAGAAAACACATATTTCTATGTTCAGGATGGAGAAGGAAAGATTGATACAGATAAATCAGAGCCAATCAATCCTAAGCCACATACATTATACAAGAAAGGGAATGATGAAAAGACCTATTATGACGGTTTTGGATTCATTCCTTTTTTCAGGCTTGATAATAACAAGAAACAGTTCAGCTGTCTTAAGACAATTAAGGACCTGATAGATGATTATGATTTGCATAGCTGTTCATTGTCAAACAACCTGGTTGACTTTGATACACCAATCCATGTTGTTAAGGGTTTTGAAGGTGATAATCTTGATGAATTGCAGCAGAACATTAAAACCAAGAAAATGATAGGAATGGAAAGCACAGATACAGGTGCAGGGGTTGAGATAAAGACTGTAGATATTCCGTATGAAGCAAGAAAGATAAAGCTTGAGCTTGATGAGAAAAATATATACAGATTTGGTTTTGGTCTTAATATGGCAGGTCTTAAGGACACAAGCGCAACAACTAATATTGCAATTAAAGCCGCATATTCTCTGCTGGAACTAAAAGCAAACAAGCTGATAGTAAGGCTTAAGCAGTTTTTAAGAAAGCTGATAAAGCCTGTACTTGCTGAAATCAATGATATTAATAAGACTGATTATCAGATGAAGGATGTGTATTTCAGCTTTGAGCCTGAAGTTATGTCAAATGCACAGGAAAATGCACAGATAGCATTAACAGAAGCACAGACAAGGCAGACAGAAATCAATGTGATAATGACTCTTGCACAGATATTGGATGATGAAACAGTACTAAAACTAATTGTAGAACAGTTGGATTTGGATTGGGATGAAATAAAAGACAAATTACCTAAACCAGAAGAAGATATTACAGATGTTCAAACAAAATTAGATAGTGTGCCAACAGAGGGAGAAGAAGGCTAAATGCCTTCTTCTGATGTATGTTCTAATATATCACCAACATTGCATCCAGTTAATTCGCATATTGTGTTGATATTAGACCATGAAACAAGTTCGTTTTTTCGTAACTTTTGAATTGTTGCTTCACCAAGTATTTTTTCTTTCCTTAATCGGTTGGTGTTGTAGCCATGTTCTTTCAATAATTGCAAAATATTTGTTTTATATACTATTGGCATTTGCTCATCTCCTTTCATTTTGTATTATATCAGCTAATAACACTTAAAATAAGTGTAATAATGAACAAAAAATACACTTGAAATTTGTGTATAATGTCAATATAATTACACTAGTATTTGGTGTAATATAATGGCATAAGCTAATTGAAAGGAGCAAATGCCATGAGCAAACAGGAACAGATTGAAGAAATTAATGAATTATTAAAAGAACTTAACCCATCACAACTAATTTATAGCTATGTGCTTTTAGCAAAGCTGTTCAAGTACGAAAGGTCAGGTGATGCAAATGATTGAGGAATGGAAGCCGATTGTTGGCTATGAAGGACTTTATGAAGTCAGCAATCTTGGAAGGGTTAAAAGCCTTGAAAGGATTATTGATGCAAAGCATCATGTGAAAGAACGAATATTGAAACAAGGTGTTCAAAGAGGTGGTTATTTACATGTTGGACTTTGCAAAAATAATAAAGTAAAAATAAAAAAGATACACAGGCTTGTCGCTGAAGCATTTATACCGAATCCATATAATTTACCACAAGTAAACCACAAGGATGAAAACATCAAAAACAATTGCGTTGATAATCTTGAATGGTGTACAGGGAATTACAATTATTATTACGGAACAAGAATTAAAAGAATTGCTGAAAAAAAGTCAAAAAGTGTTGTTCAATACAATACTAATGGCGAATTTATAAAAGAGTATTCATCAGTGACCGAAGCAGAATGTGCAATTGCAGGGAAAACCACATCAGCAATTCATAGATGTCTTCATGGAAAAAGTAAAACTGCTTATGGTTACAAATGGAAATATAAAGAATAGAAATCAAGCATCCTGAAAAGGGTGCTTTTTTAATGCCTTGAAAGAAGGTGATACTATCAATAAAAGACAGAAGGAAATCTTACAAGCACAACTTAATAATGAGAAGCAGGTACTTAAAGAGCTTCAGCAGGTGTTTAAGCAGGCAATAAAGGATTGCAGTGTAAATATATCCCAATTATCCACTAGAACGGATATGGAGAATATACAGGCTATTATATACCAACAGCAGTATCAGAACGCAATTAAGGCGCAACTTGAAACAGCACTTGCGCAGCTTCAATCAGGGGAATATGCAACTATTTCCGATTACCTTACAAGGTGTTATCAGAACGGCTATGTTGGCGCTATATATGATATTTCAGGTCAGGGTATTCCTTTAATTGTTCCAATAGACCAGAATGCGGTTTTAAAGGCATTGCAGATAGACAGTAAGCTTTCTAAGAGCCTTTATGACAGATTAGGCGAAGATGTAAAGAAGCTTAAGACAAGTATAAGGGCAGAAGTGTCAAGAGGTGTATCAAACGGCTCATCTTGGAATGAGATAGGCGAGAAGATAAGCTTGGGGATGAACAGCACTATTGACATGTTTGGATTCAATAAGGCAAAGAATAATTCTATCAGGATTGCAAGGACAGAAGGGCATAGGATTCAGAACCAATCCGCAATGGACGCACAGGAAGCTGCTAAGAAAAAGGGAGCTGATGTGTTGAAGCAGTGGTGTGCAGCCCTAGACGGTAACACAAGACCTGCACATGCACAGGCAGACGGGCAAATCAAGGAGCTTGCTGAATATTTCATTGTTGGCGGTGAAAAGATGAAAGCACCTGGTATTGGTGGTTCTGCTGCCAATGTATGTAATTGTCGTTGTGCTTTGCTACAGAGGGCAAGATGGGCTTTAGATGATAAGGAACTTGACATCCTAAAGGAAAGGGCTGAATACTTTGGCTTGGATAAATCAAAGGATTTTGAGGAATATAAGGCTAAGTATTTGGGAATATCAGAAGAAGAAAAGAAACTTGAAAAAGATTCCAATAGTAGTAAAATAAAAAGAGGACAATTAGACACAGGGTATAATGGAAAGATACCTGATGATAAGCTTGATGAATATAATAAAAAAGCATTTGAACAGATTAAGTTAGATACTGGATATTCTGAGAAAGAAGCAACAGATTTTCATAATTCTTTATTACAGTATTTTGGAGGAGATTATGAAGCAATTCTTTTAGGAGAAACAGAAAGTGCTCAAATAATTAAGACAGGAATAGCAAAAATGCCAGCATATGACGGAAGTATTTATCGTGGTATGACTTTTTCTAACAAAGATATAAAACAATTTGCAGATTTAAGAAAAGGAGATATATTACCACGAAAGGGAATTATTGAGAGTTGGACGAGTAATGAAAGGGCTGCAATTTCGTTTGGAGGGGCACGAGAATATGAAAGAAGTACAGTAATACTTGAATGTATAGATAACCAAACAGGAGTTGGTGTTCAACATATTTCAAAGTATGGAAATAGAGAAGCAGAAGTGCTGTCAAGTGCAGATTATGAAGTGATCGAAGTTGTTATAGAAAATAAGTATGAATATTTATCAAAGCACAAAGAACTTTTATATTTTCCTGATGATTTGGAAGAAGAGGGAAAAGCCATGAAGGAGAATATTGTATGCAGAATCAGAGTAAAAGAGAAGAACTAATAATTAAGCTAAAGAAGCTAAGAACTGAAAGAAGAAATGAAGTGAATGAACAAAAGAGAGAAATTTTATTACAACAAATTCTAGAAATAGAAGATGAAATTCGAATGGAAGAATTTGATGGAGATAAAAATATAGGACGATTCAATTGCATATGACCATAAGATGTATTTTGGAATAGAAACGGTCATGTTAAAAATATAGAGAAGGATTAAATATTTTTTAATAAATTCTTTATCTAGATATAAAGAAGAATTGAAAGAAGATGGATTGATTTAGAAAGCACTCCGCAGCAATGCAGGGTGCTTTTTTAGTGCAATTAAATATTAGAGTATTAAGGCCATGTTTTTATCATGGTCTTTTTTTATATCAATTTATATCAAGAAAGGTAGGTGGTAATACAGAATGGAATGGTCAGGCGATTATGGTACAAGCAATACGTATATTGCATATCAGATTGGAATAGAGGAAACAGACTATAGTGTTTCTGATAATACATCTACATTTAGAACGCAGATATTCATTCATAGAACTAATACAGGTTATACCACTTACGGCTCAGGAACAGTCTATTACAGATTAAAAACATCCGTAGGAGATGTTAGTGATTGGTATACCTATAACTTAACAACAGACGATAAAATCACAAGTGATGGAATATACGTTGCAGAAGATACATGGGGTCCAAGAATCCATAATGCAGAAGGAGATTTGGATGTAACGCTTGAATGCTACGTTGAGCATGATACCTTCAGTTCAGATTCAAATGAATTCACAATATCAACAACACATATTCCAAGAACTTCACAGCCATCACTGGATGCTTATAACGTTGATTTTGGAGATGAAATCACAATATACACGAACAGAGCTTCAAGCAGCTTTACACATCATTTGTATTATTCATTTAATGGCGGAGATGCAGTTGGAATAACAGCAGGGTTTGGTGATAGTTATACATGGACGATACCAACTGACTTGATGAATAAGATTCCAAACAATACAAGTGCAAACATTACATTTTATTTGTATACGTTTGGCGACAGCCTTATTGGTTGTAAAACAATAACATTTACTGCCACAGTTCCGTCAAGTGCTGTACCAAAGATATCCGATATAGATTGCATGGATCCATACAAGTATGAAGCTACATATGGTGCTTATGTGCAGAATAAATCTAAGGTTAAAGTTACAGTTACAGCAGCAGGATGTTATTCAAGTACAATAAAAAATTATAAGATAACTGCCAATGGTGAGAATTATGCTTTTAACGGTGCAACCACAGATGTTCTTACTGCAGCAGGAGAAAATACAATTAATGTATCTGTTACCGACAGTAGAGGTAGAACGGTAACAAAGACGATAACAATTAATGTATTGGCTTATTCTGCACCTGATATTGAGAAATTGGCAGTGGTTAGATGTATATCAGATGGTACTTTTTATGAAGAAGGTGCCTATATGAAGGTGACATATAAGGCTTCTATAACAGCTTTGAATGATAAGAATAATAAGGTGTTTACACTACAATATAAGATGCAAAACGCAACATATTATACTACACATCTAACATATAAAGATGATTACACTTGGGAAGGTACAGCAATTATATCTGCAGATGTTGATTACGGATATAACGTGCTTCTCGTGGTACAGGATGCTTTTTCTACTACATCACAGCAAGTAGATGTATCCACAGCCTTCGCTCTGATTGATTTTAATGCGTCAGGTAAGGGGATTTCTTTTGGAAAAGCATCAGAGCGAGATGGCTTTGAATGTAAACTTAATGCAATCTTTGAGGGTATGGTTGAAGGTGTATATCCTGTAGGGTCGATTTATATTTCAACTATAAATGTAAATCCATCTGAATATTTTGGCGGAATATGGGTTGAGTGGGGAAGTGGCAGAGTTCCTGTTGGTGTAGATACAAATGACGAGGATTTCGATAAAGCTGAAAAAATTGGCGGTGATAAAACACATGTTTTAACAGAAGATGAGATGCCAAGTCATAATCATAAATATTTTACCAATTTACAGCATAGTGATGGAGAATTGACATCTAAAGAAGCTTTAACATCAGGTTTGCAGGTTGGTGGTCGTAGAAGATATGTAGATAATACAGAAAATACAGGTGGTGGACAGGCTCATAGTATTTTACAGCCATACATCACCTGTTACATGTGGAAGAGAACAGCGTAATGTTAAGGAAGAGTTAAGGAAGGAGACAATATATGACAACGATAAGCGCAAAAACAAAAGACCAGGTGCTAACAGCAGTAGAGTCACCGACAGTTGCATCAGGAGATAAGAATACTGTTGATTTTAGTGTAGAGTTAGATGAATTTTGGAGTGGATTAACTGCAAGTGCAGTGTTTTTTACTGCAAGAAATCCGCAGGCTGTCTATGAAAAAATCCTTGAGAAAGGTAAAACGCAGATACCGTCAGAGGTTTTAAAGAATAAGGGATATATGTATATCGGTATTAGAGCGGTAGACGGAGAAGGCGGTGTTAAAACATCCACGGTTCTGAAATACAGAATTGAGGATGGCGCACCTGTTGGAACAGCTACAGCAGAAGGACCGACACCAGATGTATACCAACAGCTAATAGCTATTTGTAGTAATATAAAGGATAAGACAGATGCTCTCGATTCTACTATACAGATGAATACACAAGAACTTGGAAAAACAAAGGAATATTTAAATGAGTTAACAGACAAGAAAATAACAAAATTCTACGCAAGCAATCTTGGCGAAAATCACTTAGAAGATTCAGACAACGGTAAGATACAGGATATGTTTATATATGGTCGGAGTGAGCAGAAACAATATAAGGGGTATAATTTACTCAAAGATGAAAATGTAATTGTATTTAATGATGGAAACTATATTTGTTCTAATCAAAAATATTTAAATGAAGGAACAATAGAAATTGTCACTGGTGAGACATATACATTTTCATTAGGTGTAGTGAGTACTGATGGACAAATTAAGTTATTTGATGATTCAAATAACTTAATAAAAAGCATTTATATTTCTAACAAGCGCATTTTCACTTTTATTGTACCTGAAAATGTAGTTTCAATGAGTTATTACGCAAAAATAACTACAGATAGTACAGCCAGTTTGGAAAAGGCAAAAGCAATGTTAATTGTAGGAAGTGAAGAATTAGCTTATGAACCTTATGTTGGCGGTATTCCGTCCCCGAACCCAGACTACCCGCAGGAAATAAGAAATGTCTTAAATCCTAGCGTTATGATATGTGGTAAGAATCTTATACAATGCGAAGACGGAAAAGAATATAAGCTTTCAGACACAACAAGTAATTATATAGGTGTTCTCGTTAATTATAGTGGTAAAATTAACACCCAGAAAGGAAAAAAATACACTATTAGTTTTGAATATGAAACTTCTAATCCAGGAATATTCTGTTTGAATGCATTTCAGAATGTTATTACGGGAAATTTGCTAGTAAAAGATAATAATATTAAAAGTGGGAAGAATAAAATTGCAGTAACATTTGTGGCTGAAGGAATAATTAAAAAAGGTTGTCTTTATATTCAATTCAGAAGAACCATACAGGACGAACTTTTTGAAATTACGATTAGAAATATACAAATTGAAGAAGGCGAAGAATGTACGGAATATGAACCATATAAGGAACAAGAAGCGAGTTTTCCGTATACACTTAATGCGATTCATGTTAGCTCAGGCGGAAATATTACGATTGACGGACAGCAGTATATAAGTGATTATATTGATGTTGAAAGTAAAAAGCTTATCAAAATGACAGACTCCATTATACTAAAAGGTACGGAGAACTGGAAGAAATCTACAAGTATAGATGGTGATAAATTTACATTGGTAACAAAAGGCACAACAGCAATGAAGGAGTTTGGATATTGTACCCATTTTGGCTTAGTAAATGGATATACTAACACGATAGGAAAGATTTATAGAAATGCATATTCGGGAACTGTACAGATAGTAATTAACTTCGGTGATTATGGAAAAACAACACTAGAAGACTTTAAGAATTGGTTATCAAACAATAATGTAACACTTACATATGTGAGATATGACAAATCTGAAATTAACCTTACAGATAAAGAATTCAACTCGTTTAAGAATCTGCAAACATATTATCCAATAACTAACATTTGCATATCATCAGAGCAACTGGATGGCTATACAAAATTTAATTACCCATTAAGCATGAAAAATGGATGGGATTACATAAAGCAACAGATAGGAGATACCAGAGATTATATTTATGACATGGATCTTGCGACAGCAGAAGCATATGTAAACAGTGAATATGCTGTCGCACTTACAGAATTGGAGGTAATGTAATGTTATTTAAAACACTTAAAAAGCTAAAAGAGAGAAATGGTCTTACAGACGACCTGAAAAAAAAAGATTGACGTTTTCTTTGCAATTGGAAGAATAACAGAAGAACAGTATAATGATTTGATGGATATTAAAGAAAATCCAGAAGAGGAAGAAATATAAAGTGAATTTAATGAAAAAGCAGCCTTCGGGCTGTTTTTTAAATGCAAGGAGGTGCAATGCCTATGTGTTATGATGATTTGTAACAAAAGTTTGAGATATTGCAGCGGACTATCCAGCACTTACAGTAGACGACCTTGAGGCAATCCGTGAGGTGTTGGTAAAGTAATGGAGTTGGGTAAAATGACGCTCTCGGAGCTGATTGAATTATTACATGAAATCACCAATGAGATAGAGACAAGGACAATGGAACTAATTGAATAAATTAAAAATAAAGCACCTTCGTATATCCATTATAGATATACCAAGGTGCTTTTTATATGCCCTGAATAAGGCACTTAAACTGTTCAAATATGCCCTTGACAAGGCATTTAAAAGGTCATACTAGTGGCGGCACCACATTTAAAAACAGTAGTGAAGAAAGGAATAATGATATGGAATTTTTAAAAGCAATCTTAGGAGAAGAACTTTTTAAACAGCTTGTGGCAAAGCTTGATGCTTACAACGGAGATGAAGCTAATAAGGATAAGCAGGTTAAACTTGGCAACCTTGCAAGCGGTGAGTATGTGGGTAAGGGTAAGTATGATGCATTGCAGGATACATTAACAGGCAAGGAAACAGAGCTTACTAATGCCAACCAGCTTATTGAAGATTTAAAGAAGGCTTCTAAAGACAATGAAGGTATGCAGGATAAGTTTACACAGTATGAGCAGCAGAACACACAGTTACAGGCAGAACTACAGGAAACCAAGATTAAGTCGGCAGTCAAGGTTGCCCTTATGTCTGAAAAGGCTGTGGACGTTGACTATCTTACATATAAGCTGAATGAAAAGCTGAAGGAGAAAGGTGAATCCTTAGAGCTTGATGAAAACGACAATATCAAGGGATGGAGTGATAAGCTTTCTGGCTTAAAGACACAGTTCCCAACAATGTTTGAGTCTGTTTCTGATAACAATGACGGATATCAGGTTTTAAACCCTAATAAGCTTCCGAATGGTGAAACTACAGGAACACTCACAAAAGAAGAATTACTAAAGAAGCCATATGCTGAGAGGGCAAGAATTGCGCAGGAAAATCCTGAAGCGTATGCAGCAGCAATGAATTCTTAAAAAAGAAAGGTTAAAAAGGTGATTATTATGGCAACAACAAAGTTAAATGATGTTATTAATCCACAGGTCATGGGAGACATGATTGAAGCCAAGATTATAGCACAGGCAAAGATTACACCATATGCAAAGGTTGATGATACCCTTGAAGGTGTACCAGGTGATACAGTAACGGTTCCGTCTTGGGATTATATTGGGGATGCAGACGATTTTGATGTTGAAACAGCGGCTGATACTGACAAAGAAATTCCAACTACTAATCTTACTGCATCAAGCACAACATTTACTATTAAGTGTGCTGCAAAGGCAGTGTCAATTCTTCAGACAGCTATCAATTCAGGTAAAGGAAATCCAATCGGACAGGCTGAAACACAGCTTGCAAAGTCAATTGTAGGTAAAGTTGATAATGATGTAATTGCAGCAGCTTATACATCAACGAAGACTTCAGGTGATGGTACTGCACAGATTTCATATGCAGGAATTGTTGATGCTAATACATCATTCCTTGATGAAGAAGATGGTATTGAAAAGGTAATGTTTATTAATCCTGCACAGGAAGCAACACTTCTGAAGGATCCTAACTTCTTATCGGCTGATAAGTTTACAGCTGGTGTTGCCGTAAACGGTGCAATTGGTAAGATTGCTGGAGCTTGGATTAAGAAATCTAAGAAAGTTAGACTTGTTAAAGCAGCGGTTGATGCATCATCAGGAACAGCAGTAACAGCTGATAATATGGCTGACCTTCAGGCTAAGGTAGATCCTACTGTTAAATTGGAGATCGGAAACAAGGTAAAGGACCTTGCGGCAGCTAATCAGTATTATGTATGCCCTGTCCTTAAGATGGAACCTGATTCAACAGAAACAGAGTACACAGAAGATGAGCTGGCAGCAATTACAATCTTCTTAAAGAAGAATACACAGGTTGATCATGAGTGGTTTCCTAAGAAGCAGAAGCATGATATTACTGCTACTAAGTATTATGGCGTTGCACTTACTAATGCAGCTAAAGTTGTTCTTGCTAAGTTTAAGAAATAAGGGGGATGCCCTTATGATAATGACTATTGAAGAACTAAGGCAGTTTATTACAACAGATAAGACAGATTTGGTGCTTGATGCGCAGCTTCAGGCACTGGAACTGTTGATTAGAAAATATACCAATAATAACTTCCAGGATAGAAACAGACGGTTCAGGTGTAATGTATCATCCACAAGCGGTTTACAGTATGCATCAACCTTATTCAAGGTTGGTGACACTGTACAGATTTCAGAATCTGCCTTTAATGGTGGCTTATATACAATTACAGGCATTGATTTAGAAAACGGCTGTATGGGTCTAAACGGAGCTTTAACGGATGAATCCCATGTGCTTGTTACTAAGATATTCTATCCAAAGGATGTTAAGATGGGTGCTGTGGATATTATCAGATGGAAGCTTAAGAATGAGGATATAAACAGCGGCGACACATCAAAAATGAATATACAATCAGAAACATTAAGCAGACATTCTGTCACATATGCACAGGATACTTCGGAAACTGATATTGATGGTTCATTTGGTGTTCCGAAGAAGTATGTTTCATTCTTAAATGCTTACAAGAGAGCAAGATTCTAAGGGGGTGCTTGTATGAATAGGATAGGCGGCAATACAACAGCTATAATTCAGATTAATACAGGCACAACCAAAGATGCCACAGGTTCACGAGTTAAGAATTGGGAGACAGTTGACACTCTTACAGGCTTCATTGACCTTCAGACAGGTGATTCACGATATACAAGCTATAATGCTAAGATTCAGGAATCAACGCACATCTTTGTAGCAGATTATAAGGAGCTTGACAGCAGAATAAAGGCTGAAAACAGCAGGATTCTTATAGATGGCGCTACATATGATGTAAAGGTTATTGACGACCCTATGAATTTACATAAGCAGCTTGAAATATATCTTGTTTACACAGGAGGACAGTGATATGGCAGATGTTGAATTCATTGATAATACAATGAAGGTAAATAGAGCAATTGAAGATGCGGTTGGTGCTTTTTTACTTGAAGCATCAGGTGAAATTGCATCAGAAGCAGCTAGAAATACATCTGTTGATACAGGACAGCTAAAGGGTTCATGGAAAGCCAATGTAGATGAATCTAAAGGTGAAGCAACAATTGGAAGTGGTCTTGAAAATGCAATATGGAATGAACTTGGAACTGGTGAATGGGCGGCTAATAAGGATGGAAGAAAGAATCCTTGGTATATTCCAGTAGACGGCTACAATGGGAAAAAGAAGCCTACATTTAACGGTAAGGTTGTTATTGTATATGGAAAACATGGAAAGGCTTTCTATAAGACTAATGGTAAAAGACCACAGCACACATTGCAGAAAGCTTTCAATGACAGTAAATCTGCTATCATTAGAAGAGCAGAACAGATATTTAAAGCCAAGATTGGTGAATGAGGTGTGATATGACAATTGAAGCATTAGGCATAATTGATAGGCTGCTTACGGATGCAGGTATTAATTATGAGTATTATGAGTGGACTTCTGACCTTGCTTATCCTTATTGGGTTGGTGAGTATCAGGAGGTAGAGCCGCTTAATGAAGATGGCATGTCTGAAAGCACATTCATTATGTCAGGCTTTACAAGGGGTACTGCTTTTGAATTAGAGCAGGACAAAGAAAAAATAAAAAAATTGTTTGATGAGACATCAGGGAAATTGGTCACTACTGACAGCGGTTCAGCGGTGGCTATTTTTTATGCAAATGCTCTTCCTGTTAGGAATGAGAATATGGATCTTAAAAGCATGACAGTTAATTTAAAAGTTAAAGAATGGAAGGGAGCAAAACTATGAGAAAATCAGGTATTAACAGCAACACACCTAATGATTTTTTACTTGGAGCAGGTGTTGTATTTAAGAATTTCAAGTATGTTTATAGCAAGGTTGACGCAACAGGTTCAACACAGCCAGAAGGTACACTTAAAGTTATAGCAGATAACTCTGCAACAGAAAAGGATACGGAAATCAGAATCGGTAAATTAACACCTAACGTATCATTCATAGGTCTTGATAAAAGTTATACAAAGCCTACTGTTGGTGATTATGTAACAGGAGCTTGGACTGATGATGAGGAGCATGTTCTTGGTGCCACAAATGGTGGCAATAAGCTTTCAATTGTTCCTGAAATAACACCAATTGAGGTTGATGGGGCGACAGTTGAAATCAAAGGTCTTAATCAGAAGACAGGTGAAACAGGAACACTTGAAGTTAATCTTGCACAGCATACAGTTGAGTCCATTAAACGTGCAATTGTTGGAAAGGAAGCAGACAGCTTAATTAAGGGATATACACAGATTGAGACTAAGTCATTGATTGAGTTATCAGATTACCTTGATAACATTGCGTTTGTCGGTACAATGACAGATGGTAAAGAAATTATTGCAATCTTTGAAAATGCAATCTGTTCTTCAGGCCTTGAACTTGATAACAAGAATAAGGAAACATCCGTATGCGCTACAACATTTAAGTCTACAGCTGATTTTAAGGGAAATGTATTTGATAAGTTACCTATATACATTTTCTATCCTAATAAAGCAACTGCATAAGAGAGGAGATAAAACATGAGTGAAGTAACAACAACAGAAACAGTGAAAACAGAAGCTGAGGTTATTATAGAGAAGCCATATACATTGAGACCTATTGAAGCAGATGATCTTGATTATCTTGCAGGTATTATTGACAAGATTGGCATTGACAAGATTGCAGATTGCTTTGGAAAGGAAGAGATTAACAGGCTTGTTGAAGGAAAAGAGGTCAATAATGATTTAATCAAAGAGGTTGGCATAGATGTTATGGTAAAGATTGCTGCAATTGTCGTAAAGAATTACAGGGTTGCTAAGAAGGATATCTATTCGCTTTTAGCATCTGTATCGGGTATGACAGTTGAGGAAGTTGCACATCTTAAGCTGCCTGTGTATGTACAGATGATTATTGACGTATTTAAGCAGGATGGATTCATTGATTCTTTCAGGGTTGCTTCTTCATTACTCGGATAGGCTATGTTGAGTTTATGGGCTTGCTGTATGAGAAGTATGCAAGCCCTAATGAGTTGATTAACAGGATGCTTAAGACAGGCAGATTATATGATTTTGCAAAGCATGTTGTTAAGCGAAAAAATGAAGAAGCTGAAAAGGAAGAAGATAATAAATTATGGTTAGCTTATCTTTCCAGCAATTCAAGAGAGACCTTTGCAGCATGGAAAAATGAGATTGTTTATGGCACAAAGGTAGCAGAGCAAAGACCACAGCAACATCAGGGCATTAGTAATCTGTCTATGTCGGATGCAGAAGTTAAAACAGCTTATGACAATGCGAAAAGCATACTGAAAAATTTTAAACTCTAACTAAAGACACATGTTAAAGCACCTATGAGGGTGCTTTTTTTATGCAAAAAAGAGAGGAGGCTTTATATTTGGAAGTATTTAAGCTGCTTGGAACTATAGCATTAACAGGTGTTGAAGAAACAAATAAAGATATAGATAAAACGAAGCAGAACGGCGAGAAGCTTGCTACTCAATTTAATAAGGCGGCAGATGAAGTTGCACAGTTTGGAATCAAGCTTGCTACAACAGTTGCTTCTGCAGCTACAGCAATTGGAACACTTGCTATTAAGTCGGCAGCAGATTTTGAGACAAGCTTTGCAAAGGTTAGCACACTTCTGGATACTAATGCACTTGATGTTGAAGCATATAAAAAGAGAATAATGCAGGTTTCATCTGAAATGAATGTTTCTACAGATGAACTTTGTGAATCTATTTATCAGGCTATCTCTGCCAGTGTCGATCAGGCGGATGCAATTGATTTTGCAACTAAAGCCATGAAGCTTGCCAAGGGTGGTTTCACTGATACAGCAACAGCGGTTGATATTATGACAACAGCCATTAATGCTTACGGTATGAGTGCTGCAGATGCAGAGAGCATATCAGATAAGCTGATAATGACACAGAATAAAGGTAAAACCACTGTTGGAGATTTGGCAGCAGCTATGGGTAGAGTTATCCCTGCCGCCAATACATTTGGTGTATCCTTAGATGAATTGTGTGGATACTATGCGACAATGACAGCCAATGGTATTGCTACAGCAGAAACAACAACTTACCTTAACAGTATGATTAAGGAGTTGGGAACTGGAAGTGATACATTATATACACAGCTTGAAAATGCAACTGAAAGTGTATTAGGCGAGAAAAAGAGCTTTCAAGAGCTTAGGGCAGAAGGCTACACCGTTCTTGATGTTATTGGCATCTTAGGACAATACAGTGAGCAGACAGGCGACAGTATTATTGGTATGTTTAGCTCTTCTGAAGGTGGTATGGCTGCACAGGTACTTGCTAATAACATTGAAGGTGTTACAAGAAACATAGATGCAATGAAGAACAGCGCAGGTGCTACAGAAGAAGCTTATAAGAAAATGGCTTCTACATCTGCTGCGTCATTTAAGAAGATAAAGAATCAAATTGCTAATATGTTTACAGTACTCGGACAGAAGTTAATGCCTACCGTAGATAAGTTGCTTACTAAGGCAGAAAAAAGCCTTCCTAAGATACAGAAGCAGGTGGATAAGCTACAGCCAACAATAGAGAAGGGTTTGACTAAGATTGAGCCTGTACTCGAATGGCTTATTGATGATGCTCTTCCAGGAGCTGTAAAGGTGCTGAGTTTTTGTGTTGAAAACTTTGATAAGCTTGCAATATCTATTGGCATAACAGTTGCAGCATTGAAAACAATGGCAATAGTAGGAACAGTGACAGAAGCGCTTAAAAAATCAGCTACAGCAATGGGAGCATTTAATGCGATTATGACAGCCAATCCTATTGGAATGGTTGTTACTGCACTTGGGGCATTAGCAGTTGCAATTGGTGTTGCTGCTGCTGCATCAAAAACAGCTACAGATACAACAGCTGAAAGTGTAAAGAAAACACATGAAGAAACAGAGGCTATTCTTGAAAATAATAAGGCTTTAAGAGATCAGCAAAAAGCTATTGATGAAAAAGCGGAAGCCAGTTTGGTGGAAGTTGCTAACACTGAAAGATTATGGAAAGAATTACAGACTTTGTGTGATGAAGAGGGTAATGTAAAAGATGCTGATAAGGCAAGAGCAGAATTTATTCTTAATGAATTGAATCAGGCTCTGGGTACTGAATTTGAAATGACGGAAGATCAGAAAATTAATATTCAGGAATTGACCGAAGCCGTTTATAGTGCAATTGAAGCCAAGAAGGCAGAAATTCTTTTGTCTGCAAAAGAAGAAAAGTATAAAAATGCATTGCTGAATCTGACAGAGCAAGAGGAGAATGCTTATAAGAAGAAAAGAGAACTTATTGAGCAGCAGAATGCTGTAAGTGAAAAAGAACTTGAATATGAGGAAGCAAAGAAGGCTGCTTCAGAAGTCAGTATTGATGCTACATATGCTGAAATGCAGGCAATAGATCAGAAGGTGGAAACGGCAAAAGCTGCATATGATGCAGAAGTTGAAAAATTACAAGATAAGCAGATAGCATATGACAATACAAAAGATAAGATATTTGAATACTATGACGATATAAGTTCATATGAGAATGCTTCTACTTTGATTTTGCAGGGCAACGTAACGGAAGCCATTGATTATATGGATAAGTTAGGAAGGTCGTATAAGTCGGCAGCAGATGTTGCAGGAGAGAGTGCAGAGAAGCAGAAAGAGACTCTTGAACAGCAGAAGAATGATGCACAGGATTATTATGTACTTCTTAGTAGTTATTATAATTCTGCAACGGAAGAGCAGAAGAAGTCCATTGAAACAAGATTAGAAGATGCCAAGGAATATGCTAAAAAAACGGCAGAAGAATATGCAAAAGTGGGTGAAAGTGCTGTATTAAGCTATGAAGATGGTGTTGAAAGCAAGCAAAATTCACTGATGGAAAAAATGTCTGATTTATCAAAGCTTGCAGTTAAATCTGCAAAGGATGAAGCGGATACATCATCTGTTGGTGAAAATATGGTTGATGGTATTAGCTCAGGTGTTGATAAAAAGTCAGGTTCGTTGTTTACAAAGATACGTTCACTTATAAAGAAGAGTATATTTGCAGCAAAGGATGAAGCAGATATACATTCACCATCAAAGGCCTTTGCTAAAGAAGTTGGTGCATTTATTCCTCCAGGTATCGGAAACGGTGTTGAAGAAAATGAAGAGGATGCAATAGAACCTGTTGAAAACCTGATTGATAAAATGGTGGTATCAGGAAGCAACTCTGTTAATACAAATAATTACAGACACAATCCTGCACCGACAATCAATGCTTCTTTCAGTACTGCAGCCATTATAGACAAGCTTAATCAGCTTATGGATATGATTGCAAGCAGGGGAAATGACAAAATCTATTTGAATGGAGATGTTCTTGTTGGTGAATTAGCACCTGCAATGGATTCGGCACTTGGAGATATAAGCGCAGCAAGCAGGAGAGGACAATAATATGATTGGTGTAACATTTGGTGGTTATCATTCTTATGATGATTTTAATTTAATATTAACAGAAAAAGAGATTGGAAGTGCTACGGTTAAGACCAATTATGTTGATGTTGATGGCGCACATGGAATGATTGATTATACAGAGTATTTTGGTGAACCTAAATACAAAAGTAGGACTTTGTCATTCAGCTTCAATACAATAGTGAATCAATCTGATTTTTTGGAACTGTATTCAAGCATATTGAATACGCTCCACGGAAAAAGAATGAAGATTGTGCTTGATGATGATTCAGAATATTATTATGTAGGAAGGCTGGAAGTATCAGCTTTATCTAAAAATAAAAACATTGGTCAGATAAGTATTGAATGTACATGTGAACCGTGGAAGTACAAGGAGCTGCCGACAGTTGTAACACAGGCGGTTAATGGTTCAGCATCTATTACTCTTGTTAATTCAAGGAGAAAGGTAGTTCCTTCCATTACAACAACAAATTCAATGACAATAACATTTGGCGGTACATCAACAATTGTTAACGCAGGAACTTTTACAATCCCTACATTGGAGCTTGTAGAAGGCAATAATTCTGTAACGGTAACAGGAACAGGCAATATCACCTTCACATATCAGGAAGGGGGCTTGTGATGAGAATAACCGCATTTAGTGATGATAAGCGGATATTAGATACATCATTGGAACAGCTTAAGCTTATCAATCCAAAGGTTAGTCAGGAGGATAACAAGGTGGGTTCCTTCACATTTACCATCTATCCTGACCATCCGTATTACAATTTCATAGAAAAAATGAAATCTATCATAACTGTGTATGAAGATGGAATAAAAGAGCCATTGTTCAGGGGCAGGGTTTATGATGAAAAAACAGGTTTCTATAATGAAAAGCAGGTTTCTTGTGAAGGGGAACTTGTTTTTTTATTGGATTCTATTCAAAGACCGTATTCCTTTCCTGCTGAAGGGCAAAGTGGAACACCTGCAGAGCTGTTTACACAGTATATTAATAACCATAATGCACAGGTAGATGAAGCAAGGCAGTTTAAGGTCGGCAATATAACCGTAACAGATCCGAATGATTACATAGTAAGGTCTAATAGCGATTATGTAAGTACATGGGATGAGTTAAACGCAAAGCTTATTGACCATCTTGGCGGTCATTTGTGGGTGCGCCATGAAGCAGATGGCACTTACATTGATTACCTTGCGGATTTTGAAGTGCTGAGTAATCAGGTTATAGAGTTTGGAAAGAATCTGCTTGATTTAGAAAAGAACACTAAGGCAGAAAACTTTGCAACAGCTCTTATTCCTCTTGGATATAAGCTTAAAGATGAGCAGGGCAATGAGACTGGTGAGAGATTAACAATCAAGGATGTTAATAACAATGTTGATTTTGTGTATAACGCAGAAGCCGTGGATAAGTATGGTTATATCTTTACAACCAACACTTGGGATGATGTAACACTTCCATCTAATCTTAAGACCAAAGGACAGGCATACATTGACAATATGGCACAGTTTACAGCTTCTATTTCGGTAAATGCTGCCGACCTGAATGGTGCAACCATAGATGGAGAGGTGGCAAATGTAAACAGTTTCAGGATTGGCAGATATGTCAAGGTAAACACAAAGCCACATTCTATTCAGAATAAGAATTTTATTGTAAAGCAGCTCACACGGGAATTGCTTAAACCTGAAAACACTAAGCTTACACTAGGAACAACATATAAGACATTAACGGATAAGCAGTTATCACAGATGGAGCAGCTTAATCAGTATGTTAAAACAGTCAGAAATGAAGTTACGAATATTAAGCTGAATAGTAAAAGCATTGATACAACAGATATAACGTATCAGGCAAGTACGTCTGGTGTAGATGTGCCGACAGGTGAATGGTCCGCGGATATTCCACAAACATTACCAGGGCAGTATTTATGGACCCGAACAATTATAACGTACACAGATAAAACGACATCTACCAGTTATTCTATAAGCAGAATAGGGGAAGATGGACTGGTAGGACAACCAGGACAGCCAGGTAAAGACGGAAAAGGTATCAGCTCAACAACGGTTACATATCAGGCATCTTCAAGCGGAACTGTTATTCCCTCAGGAACATGGCTAACAACAATACCTGTTGTAAGTGCTGGGCAATATCTGTGGACGAGAACAGAAACAATCTATACAGATAATACTTCAAGTGTTGCTTATTGTGTCGGCATGATAGGAGAGCGCGGAAAGGACGCAGCAATCCAAAGCGACACTGAGCCAGCGGATAAAACCTATATGTGGTTAGATACATCTGTAAATCCACCAACTTTAAAGCAGTGGAATGGTACATCATGGGTTGTGGTTAATGATATGTCAAGCACAATAACACAGCTTGAGCAGCGTTTTACAGCGGATATAAGTACATCTGAAAAAAGCTTAAAGCAGACAATGTCAGAAAACTATTATACTAAAGATGCAACAGATAATCTTGTGGGCGCAGTAAGTTCATCTTTGGAACATACAGCAAAAGGATTTGAGATGCAATTTAATAATCTTACTAAGAATATTGATGATGTATCTAACAATGCTGATACAAGATTTCGTGAGATTAGCAAGTACATAAGGTTTGTTGATGGCAATATTGTATTGGGAGAAGCAGGCAGTGAACTTACACTGAAAATTGCAAATGACAGAATATCATTTTTTCAGAACAATACAGAAGTTGCATATTTTAGCAATAGAAAGCTGTATATAACAGATGGCGAATATACGAACAGCTTGCAGCTTGGCAAATTTGCTTTTATGCCTAGAACCAATGGCAATCTAACATTCAAAAAAATAATTGATTAAAGCACTTCATAGCTTTGAGGTGCCTTTTTAACATCAAAATTTAAAGAAAAAGAAAGGGAAGGGCATGAATGGAAGCTATTATAACAGCACTTGTTACATTAGTTGTTTGCTTGGTGAATAACTATGTAATGCACAACAAAACAATAGCATTGATTGATTATAAGCTGTCTGAATTAACAAAACGGGTTGATAAGCATAACAATGTTATTTTAAGGACATTTAAGCTTGAAGAACTGACCGCACTTCAGGAAGAAAAAATCAAGGTCGCAAACCATAGGATTGAAGATTTAGAGAAGAAAGGGTAAGGGTGTTAAGCTATGGATTTATCAAACTATGTAACAGTATTACCAATTGTTGTTATCTGCTATTTAGCAGGAATAGGCTGCAAAGCTTGGAGTAAGACTCCTGATAAGCTTATTCCCGTTATTGTGGGTGTTATTGGTGGAATCATTGCAATTCCTGCAATGTATATCATGCCTGATTTCCCTGCAACAGATATTATTACTGCCATCAGCATTGGCATTATGTCAGGTCTTGCTAGTACTGGTGTAAATCAGATTTATAAGCAGATTAAAGATAATTAATACCTAAGTAACGCGAAATTGATACTTATTATTTTAAGGAAGGTGTAACAGCCTTCCTTTTTTGAATTAAAACAGAAAGAAGGATTTAATTATGAAAAAAGGAATAGATATAAGTAGCCATCAGGGGGATATTAATTTTGATTATATTAAGGATAATTATGATTTTGTAATTATTCGCTGTGGATATGGAAGTGATTTAAGCGCGGATGATAGCGAGTGCAGCCAGTGTGACACCATGGCACAGACATACATAGATGAGTGTGAAGCCAGAAATATACCATATGCGTTGTATTTATACCAGTATGCAGCTTCTGATGAGCAGTCAAGAAGTGAAGCAGCACACATTAGAGAGTGGTATAACAAGAGCAATCCTATAGGGGTATTCCTTGATATTGAGGATGCTGACGGATATAAGGAAAGACATGGTATTGATTATTATAGTACACAGGCATTAGCTGTTGTTTGGCTTGATGAACTGGCAGATATTAAGGCTAAAGGAATCTATGCTAGTCATAGCTGGTTAAACACTTACATGAATGTAGATGAGCTTATTGAACATGGTGCGCTTATATGGGAAGCTCACTGGAATGATGATGGAGAAATATGTGATGATAAATTCGCTATGTCACAGGAATCAAGCGACCATCATCTTGATGATGGTGCAAGAGTTGATTATGACATTATGCGAGATGAAGTATATGATCAGCTTATTGGCAATACAGGTAATGAAGATACATCAACAGAGCCTGATGAGGTCGCAGATTCTACAAGCACAGATACAATGTATCATGAAGGTGATTATGTAGAATATGACAGAATATATGCATCTTCAACATCAGAAGAAGGTCTTACACCTTCAGCAGGATTTACAAGTGGAACAATCACAATGGTTATCCCTGGGGCTGCCAATCCATACCTTATTAATGATGGAACAGGCTGGATTAATGATGAATGCATTGATTCAGCAGACAATGGCAATCAGCCTTCAGAAACTGATACATCTATAAATGTCGGTGATAAGGTAAGAGTACTTGTAAATGCAACATATGATGGCGGTTCATTCGTGATGTATTATGATGAATATGATGTTATCGAAGTTAAGGGAGACAGAGTTGTTATTGGTATAGTTAAAGATTTGAATGATGATGGTTCTATTGCAGACTATGATGTAACATGTGCAATTAATATCTGCAATATTGAAAGGGTGTAAACTATCAGGTAATATAGTAAAAAGGGAAGGTGTTGAGCCTTCCCTTTGTGTTAATATCCATTTTGAGTTACACCATAAACAGCTTGATCATGAGTAAATCCTTCATATTCTAATTGAGAAATTAAGCTATCTCTTGAGAATGACATGATATCAAGATATGATTTTGCTTTTTTTGCAGCCTGTTCATTCCAATTAGCACCGCAATTGTCAGCTCCATAAATAGATTGTTCTTCAGTAAATTTCTCATATTCTAATTGGTTTATTAAACCTTGTTGAGATAAAGCCATGGTATCTAAATAGTTTTTAGCCTTTTTTAGTGCTTGGCTGTTCCAATCAGCACCACAATTATCTACACCATAAGTTGCTTGTTCATATGAAAATCCTTCATATTGAAGCTGGCTGATAAGACCGTCATATGAAAATGGCATAGTGTTTAAATATTCTTTAGCTTTTCGTATAGCATTATTTTCATTACTAGATACGTTTGATGAAGGTGTATCCTGTTTATCAGGCTGATTTTCAGCTCGATTTTCAGGTTGAGCTTCAATTACATTAGTAGAAGATTTTGTTTGCGTTTCTGTTGCGGCTTGTGTCTGACTGTTATCGGGTTCTGTAGTATCTTTTTTTGTTCCAGATTTATCTGCATTAGCATAAGCGAAGATGCCGTTATCAACAGATTCTTTTTTTGTTGAATTCTCATTAGAACTTGGTTTAGCAGAGGAAGTTGTTACTTGCTGCTTGGTTGTTTCTTGTTTTTTAGTGTCTGAACCACATCCCACTAAAGCAATAATCATAATTACAGATAACATTACGCATAATAATTTTTTCATTCGAATCACGCTCCAATCGTTAATATGGTAGAAGTTTAAACTGTTTATATAATTAATTCAATTCGCATAATGCACAAAACGCTTGTTTGAATGTTTTATATAATTACTTTATAATAAGGTAATAAGTCTTGCTGTATAAACAAATTTATTCATATCCAACAACCATGAGCTAATGAACTTGGCCATCTTGAAATGGTCAGTACAATGGTTCATCAGCTTACAAGAAATCTTACAATGGAACAGATAAAAGGAACTCCGTTTGAGGCATATTATGTTGATCATACAGTTGGAGTATGGCCGCAGGCTGCAGGAGGTGTACCTTTCTGCGCAATTGAATTCCAGTCAAAGGGGGATGCAATAACTGATATTGCAGAGGATATGGCAGCCGAGCAGAAAGCAAGGAGTACTTATGATAATCTGTTAAGACTCTGCCGTGATGATCCGGATGTGTATGAACCGTTGAAGTTTTTAAGAGAAAGAGAAGTTGTGCATTTTCAGAGATTCGGAGAAGCTATGTCGATTATACAGAGCAAGCTGGATTCTAAGAACTTCTATGCATATAACCCGGAATTTAAAAAATAATAAATAGAATGATATTAATAAAATATTATGATAGAATACATTTATAAAAGACTGATTAAAGGAGTACTTATGAAAGAGAAGATATATACTATACCTGTTAATGATGCATTTTCATCAGACTGTGAATGTCCGATTTGTTCAATGTATAAGGCACTGGAGGATGATGCAGTAAGCTATACAATGGGACCTAGTTATATGGAAGATGATATAAGGGCTGTGACTGATAAAAAGGGTTTCTGTCAGAAACATTTAAAGAAAGTGTATGACTGTGAGAACAGACTTGGCTTTGCACTTGTCATGAAGACACATCTTGACAGGGTGATTAATGATATTGAAAGTCTGCAAGATGGAAAAGTGGCAGGAAAGTCTATGTTTAAGAAAGCAGATAAACCGGCTGTGACAACGTATACTGAACAGCTTGAAGGCACATGCTTTGTATGTGAAAGGATTGATAACACATTTCAGAGATATCTGGACACTATATTTCATATGTATAAGCATGATAGTGATTTCAGGGGAAAGTATAAAGCATGTAAGGGATTCTGTACGAAGCATTATGGCATATTGCTTGAGCAGGCAGCTAATTCTTTAAAGGGGGATATGTTAGATGAATTTATTAAGACAACTAACAGTCTCTATATTGAGAATATGAAGCGAGTAAGAGATGATGTTGAATGGTTTATTAATAAGTTTGACCATAAATATATTGATGAGCCATGGAAGAATGCGAAAGATTCACTGGTAAGAGCTATGATAAAGGATGGTTCTTATATAGCAGATGAACCAGGAAAAAGGAATAATACAAGATGATAAATAACAGCCCTGTGGTGTGAGATACCGCAGGGCTGTTTGCACATGTAATAATATCTGTTAATACGAAAATGTAACAGAATACATTGTATAATTGTTTCGTATGGTTGTTTTATATGAGTACGAAAGCTGTACACCGGCATTGGAAACAGCGGATTTAATATCAAGTTCGTTAGTTGTTGTGAATTCTATATGCTGGGAACGGCTTTTAATACACCTTAATATATAACGGTCAAGTTCATATTGTGTTCCAGCTGAATGAAGCTTAGCCTGAACAGGATATGTATATATATATCCATTAGCTGGATTAGTTTCGTTGAAATCAGATGTCCATGTATGATCAATTGCCATATCTGAATCAGATATATTGAAGTAACTGTGGTCAATATATTCCTGTGAGCTGCCTACCGGGTCATCCCATGTGACATCTACCTGATACCAGTCATCATCAAGCTTAACAACATTCCATATATGTTGTTCGTTACCAGCCTTTCCGGATATTGTATAATTCTCGATTCCCAACATATCCATAAATGTTTTGAAACTTTCTGTATAACCGCTGCATACAGCCTCACCATTAATCATAGCGTCATAGGCATTAAAAGTTGAACCACCATTATCAATGTACGTTATATGTGATACAAGATAATCGTGGATTGCCAGTTCATTTTCATAATCGCTTCTTGCAGGTGAGGTTACTTCGGCAAGAACTTCTATGTATTTGTTATAGAGTTCAACCTGACGGCTGTTTAACTGGGAAGTGTTTCCTGAATTAAAAGCTTTTATAATTGCATAATTATCCCAGCATTCAAATGTTACAACAAGGTTATAACCATCTTTAATTCTACGGTATTCACATTTTATCTGCTCAATTCCGCTTATTCTTGTCAGCCATTCATTGGCATCTATAAGGTCAGGGTCGGGAACAAATATGTTACATGAAGTCTGGTTATCCGACATTGCTTCTATGATGAAATTAATTATATCTTCTGTGTCAGTTGCTTTATTGTCAAATGCTGTATATGAAATCTCTGTAGAACTGTCAGAGCTGTTATCATTCGTAAACGGTAATGTGCATCCGCATAGGGATGCAAGAATTACGGCTCCGGTTAAAAGAGACGCCCAATATTTTATATGTTTCATGTGTGGTCTCCTGAAAATTCTGTTATAATCATATACGATTGTATAACGAGATAATTGCAAATGTAAAGCATATTTATGGAGGAATTTTATGTCAGATTATAAATTAAAAAATGTATGTGATTTCGACCTGGCACAGACATTGGAATGTGGTCAGTGTTTTCATTTTGTAAAGCTTGATGAAGAGGATTATGTATTGGCTGCAAAGGGGCATGTACTGCATGTGTCACAGGAGGACGATACCGTTACATTCTATGATACGGAAGAAGATGAATATGTAAATGTATGGAAAGATTATTTTGATATGGACAGGGATTATTCGGCAATTAAGAAAAAGCTGCTGGAAAAAGATGATAAGTTAAAAGATGCAATTGAAAGCATGTGGGGAGTGAGGATTCTTAATCAGGATTTTTTTGAAACTCTTATATCATTCATTATATCGCAGAATAAGCAGATACCCCATATTAAGAAGATAGTATCTGATATATCTGCAAAGTTTGGTACATATAAGGGAACATATGGCGGAGTAGATATGTATACATTTCCATCACTTGATCAGCTTGCCAATGCAAGTGAAGAGGACTTTAAAGAGTTAAAGACAGGATTCCGTGCACCTTATATTATGGATGCAATAAGAAGGAATAGGGAAGGTCAGTTTGATAAAAATGAACTTAAGAGCATGGATTATGAATCGTGCATTAAAGAACTTATGACAATAAAAGGTGTTGGAGAGAAGGTTGCCAACTGCGTAAGCCTTTTCGGACTTGGAAAGAAAGAAGCATTTCCTGTTGATGTGTGGATTAAAAGAATTATGGAGACAATGTATTTTGGCGGTGTGGACACTCCAAAGGATAAGATTGCTGCTTTTGCAAAGGAACAGTTTGGGGAACTGGGGGGATTTGCACAGCAGTATCTGTTTTATTATGGGAAATCAATAAAAATGGGTGTTAAATAATAATTATTAATAAAATCTAAAAAATATAATATATTTGAATTAGCTGTTGACAAATAAAAGCGTGAAGTGTTACATTATGTGCAGTGGTTAGCACTCGAAAAGAATGAGTGCTAACAGGAAAATGAATGCTGCCATGAAGGGTTCACTCTCATGTGAAGACAGCGGAATGGAGGAATATATAATGAAATTAGTACCATTAGGAGACAGAGTTGTTATTAAAGCATTAGTTGCAGAGGAGACTACTAAATCAGGAATTGTCCTTCCTGGACAGGCTAAGGAGAAGCCACAGCAGGCAGAGGTTATTGCTGTAGGACCTGGCGGAGTTGTTGATGGTAAGGAAGTTGTTATGCAGGTTAAGCCTGGTGATAAGGTTATTTATTCTAAGTATTCTGGAACAGAGGTTAAACTTGATGAAGATGAGAATCTCATCATTGTAAAGCAGTCTGATATTCTTGCTATCATTGAATAATTGACAATGTCAGTTGCAGATGAGGGCGGTTTGAACATATAAGAAGTATATTTATTTAGGAGGCTATTATTATGGCAAAGGAAATCAAGTACGGAATTGAAGCTAGAAAGGCTTTAGAGGAAGGTGTTAATAAGTTAGCTAATACAGTAAGAGTAACAATCGGACCTAAGGGACGTAACGTTGTTCTTGATAAGTCATATGGTGCACCACTTATCACTAACGATGGTGTTACTATTGCTAAGGATATTGAACTTGAAGATGCATTCGAGAATATGGGTGCACAGCTTGTTAAGGAAGTAGCAGCTAAGACTAATGATGTTGCAGGTGATGGTACAACAACAGCTACTGTTCTTGCACAGGCTATGATTAATGAAGGCATGAAGAACCTTGCAGCAGGCGCTAACCCAATCGTATTAAGAAAGGGAATGAAGAAGGCTACTGATTGTGCTGTTGAAGCTATCGCACATATGAGCGAAAAGGTAACAGGCAAGGATCAGATTGCTAAGGTTGCAGCTATTTCAGCAGGTGATGAAGAAGTTGGACAGATGGTAGCTGATGCTATGGAGAAGGTTTCTAACGATGGTGTTATCACAATCGAGGAATCTAAGACAATGAAGACAGAGCTTGATCTTGTAGAAGGTATGCAGTTCGACAGAGGATACATTTCAGCATATATGGCTACAGATATGGATAAGATGGAAGCAGTTCTTGATAATCCATATATCCTTATTACAGATAAGAAGATTTCTAATATTCAGGAAATTTTACCAGTTCTTGAGCAGATTGTTCAGAGTGGTTCTAAACTTCTTATTATAGCAGAGGATGTTGAGGGTGAGGCTCTTACAACACTTATTGTTAATAAGTTAAGAGGAACATTCAATGTTGTTGCTGTTAAAGCTCCTGGATATGGTGACAGAAGAAAAGAGATGCTTAAGGATATTGCAATTCTTACAGGTGGTCAGGTTATTTCTGAGGAACTTGGACTTGAACTTAAGGATACAACAATGGATATGCTTGGTAGAGCTAAGTCTGTTAAGGTTCAGAAAGAAAATACAGTTATCGTTGATGGCGAAGGTGCTAAGGAAGATATTGATGCAAGAGTTGCACAGATTAAGGCACAGCTTGAGGAGACAACTTCTGAATTTGATAAAGAGAAGTTACAGGAAAGACTTGCTAAGCTTGCAGGTGGTGTAGCTGTTATCAGAGTTGGTGCTGCAACAGAGACAGAGATGAAGGAAGCTAAGCTTCGTATGGAAGATGCTCTTAATGCAACAAGAGCTGCTGTTGAAGAAGGTGTAGTATCAGGTGGTGGTTCTGCTTACATCCATGCTTCTAAGAAGGTTGCAGAGCTTGTTAAGACACTCAGTGGAGATGAGAAGATTGGTGCCCAGATTATATTAAAGGCCCTTGAAGCTCCATTATTCCACATTGCATACAATGCAGGTCTTGAAGGCGCTGTTATCATCAATAAGGTAAGAGAGTCTGAAGTTGGTACAGGATTTGATGCATACAAGGAAGAGTATGTCAACATGATAGATGCTGGTATCCTTGATCCGGCTAAGGTTACAAGAAGTGCATTACAGAATGCTACAAGCGTTGCTTCAACACTTCTTACAACAGAATCAGTTGTTGCTAATATTAAGGAAGATGCTCCAGCTATGCCAGCAGGTGGTGCAGGCATGGGCGGAATGATGTAATTCCACAATATAATTAAAACTTACAGCCCGGTGGGTAATTTCCCGCCGGGCATATTGCTTTAAAGAAAGGTTATTGAATTATGATAGAAGGAACAGTAGAGCAGATTGTTAAAGTTACCGCTCCTAAGATTTCAATTTTTTACAGAATAATACTTGTGATTGCATGTCTGCTCGCAGCGACAACAATTGTGCAGACAGGATGGCTGGGTGTAATAGTTCTTGTTATATTTATATTTTTTACGGTATTCGTATTTGAATATTATAACGCTGAATATGAATATTCATATGTTAACGGAAGCCTCACTATAGATAAGATTATGGCTAAGTCTGTGAGAAAGAATGTGGGAAGCTTTGACCTTACAAGAGCAACTTTGGTTGCCAAAGTAAACAGTCAGGAAGCTTTGGGCAAGGCAAGGCAGCAGTTAAGGACATATAATTGTTCATCAGGAGTTGATGACCCCGGAGATATTGTAATATACACATATGACAATGACAGCAATGAGATGATAAGACTGTTTATGCTTCCGGATGATTCAATGAAAGAAGCAATTGTAAGTGCTGTTGGCAACGGAGTTGCACATTTATAAAAAATATTTGACTTTTAGCGGCAGTTTTGTTATATTCTCTTGTAATATATTTATAAACTGACTAAGCTGTCAGATACTCGTAGAAACATCCGGATTAATTTATTTATTCGGATTTTTTCTATATATTAAAACACAACAGAAAGCGAGGATTTTAGCAAAATGGGTAAAATTATTGGTGAAGGCATTACATTTGACGACGTACTTTTAGTTCCACAGTATTCAGAAGTAACACCTAATATGATTGACCTCTCAACACAGCTCACTAAGAATATTAAACTTAACATTCCTTTAATGAGTGCAGGTATGGACACAGTTACAGAACACAGAATGGCAATCGCAATGGCTAGACAGGGCGGTATTGGTATTATTCATAAGAATATGTCAGTAGAAGCTCAGGCAGAAGAAGTAGACAAGGTTAAGCGTTCAGAGAATGGTGTTATCACAGACCCATTTTTCTTACATCCAGATAATACATTACAGGAAGCTAATGACCTTATGGGCAAGTTCAGAATCTCCGGAGTACCTATCACAGATGATAATGGCAAGCTTGTTGGTATCATTACTAACAGAGACCTTAAGTTTGAGGAGCATTTTGAAAGACCAATCAAGGAGTGCATGACAAGCGAGAATCTTATCACTGCTCCAGTTGGAACTACTCTTGAAGAGGCTAAGAAGATATTAGGCAAGGCAAGAAAAGAGAAGCTTCCTATCGTTGATGATGATTATAAATTAAGAGGACTTATTACAATTAAGGATATCGAGAAGAGCGTTAAGTATCCATCTTCAGCACATGATTCACAGGGCAGACTTTTAGCAGGTGCTGCTGTTGGTATCACAGCTAATGTTATGGACAGAGTTCAGGCACTTGTTAATTCAAGTGTTGACTGTATTGTAATTGATTCAGCTCATGGTCATTCTAAGAATATTATTACAACTCTTAAAAATATTAAATCAGCATTCCCTGATCTTCAGGTTATTGCCGGTAATATTGCAACAGGTGCAGCTGCAAAGGCTCTCTGCGAGGCTGGTGTAGATGCTGTTAAGGTTGGTATCGGACCTGGTTCTATCTGTACAACAAGAGTTGTTGCAGGTATTGGTGTACCACAGGTTACAGCCGTTATGGATGCTTATGCAGAGGCTAAGAAGTATGGTGTTCCTGTAATTGCTGATGGTGGTATCAAGTATTCAGGAGATATCGTTAAGGCTATCGCAGCAGGTGGTAATGTCTGCATGTTAGGAAGTCTTCTTGCAGGCTGTGATGAAGCTCCTGGTACATTTGAGTTATTCCAGGGAAGAAAGTATAAGGTATACAGAGGAATGGGTTCTATCGCTGCAATGGAGAATGGAAGCAAGGACAGATATTTCCAGACTGGTGCCAAGAAGCTTGTTCCTGAGGGTGTTGAAGGACGAGTTGCTTATAAGGGACTTGTTGAAGATACTATATTCCAGCTTATGGGTGGTTTACGTTCAGGTATGGGATATTGTGGAGCACCTACAATCCCGGTACTTCAGGAAACAGCTCAGTTTATTAAGATGTCTTCAGCAGCTTTAAGAGAGAGTCATCCACATGATATTCATATCACAAAGGAAGCTCCTAACTATTCAGTTGAGGATAAGTAATTATCAGTAAGAATTGTCATCCGGGCAGATTATTCTGCCCGGTGTTTTTTTTCAGAAGCAAAATGTATTTTCTTCTGAAATTATTGCTATTAAATAACTATATGATGTATAATGAACTAAGTATTAATATATTTTAATGTGAATGTTATAGAAAAGGTTATGGACAACGAATAATGTATAATTACCGTATTGAAGTAGAGTATGATGGTGGAAGATATGATGGATGGCAGAGACTTGGAAAAGATGCCAGCACCAATACAATAGAGAGTAAGCTTACAGAGATAATAAGCAGAATGACCGGAGAGACAGTTGATATATATGCCGGTTCAAGAACTGAGAAGGGTGTACATGCACTTTGCCAGACTGCTAATTTCAAGCTAGAGAAAGAAGTTAAAGCATTTGAACTTAAGAATTATCTTAACAGATATCTGCCAAGAGATATTGCGGTTATGTCAGTGACAGAGGTTGATGAAAGATTTCACAGCCAGTTGAATGCCAGGCTCAAGATATATGAATACAGGCTGGATACAGGTAATGTAGCTAATGTATTCCGAAGGAAATATGCTTATCATACATTTGATATGCCTGATTTTGATGCTATGAGAAAAGCTGCAGGGTATTTTGAAGGCAGACATGATTTCAAAGCATTTACAACAGCTAAGAAGAGTAAGAGTACAGAAAGAACAATTAAGAGAATAAGCATTGAGTATGAAGGAACAAGAGCATACATAAGAATTGAAGCGGATGATTTTCTTCATAACATGGCAAGATACATGATAGGAATGCTGCTTGATGTAGGTAACGGATTAAAGAAACCAGAAGATGTCAGACGATGTCTTGACGGAGAGAATGTCCAGATGTCACTTCCGGCAGAGAGCTATGGTCTGTTCCTTGTTAAGGTGATTTACTAGATAATATTAAAGGTGGAGAATAATGAAGACAATTATTGAATTAATTACAGATGAACTTAAGAGTGTGTTCACAGAGTGTGGCTATGATGAATCATATGCAAGGGTAACTGTATCTAACAGACCTGACTTGTGTGAATTCCAGTGTAATGGTGCAATGGCAGCAGCCAAGGCTTACAAGAAAGCACCATTTATGATAGCAGATGAGATTGTTGCAAAGCTTGCAGACAACAAGATGTTTTCTAAGATTGAAAGCGTAAAGCCAGGATTTATCAATATTAATATATGTGAAGATTACCTGGCTGGATATCTTAATGAGATGTCTGAAACAGAGAAGTTTGGATATGTTAATTCAGAGGGCAATAAGACTGTTATCGTAGATTACGGTGGAGCAAATGCGGCAAAGCCTCTCCATGTGGGACATCTTCGTTCAGCAGTTATCGGAGAGAGTGTTAAGAGAATTAACACATTTGTTGGTAATAAGACTATTGGTGATGTTCATCTTGGAGACTGGGGTCTTCAGATGGGACTTATCATTGAAGAGTTAAGAGACAGAAAACCGGAGCTGCCATATTTTGATGAAAGCTTTACAGGTGAATATCCAGAAGAAGCACCATTTACAATTTCAGAGCTTGAAGAGATTTATCCGGCTGCTTCAGCTAAGTCTAAGGTGGATGAAGCATTTGCAGAAAGAGCTCATGAGGCAACACTTAAGTTACAGAGCGGAGACAAGGCTTGCCGTGCTATATGGCATCATATTATGAATGTGTCTAAGGCTGATCTTAAGAAGAATTATGACAATCTTAATGTACATTTTGACTTATGGAAGGGAGAGTCTGATGCACAGCCATACATTGATGATATGGTTAATAAGATGATTGATGATGGAATCGCTTATGAGAGTCAGGGAGCAACTGTTGTTGACATACAGCAGGAAGGAGATACCAAAGAACTTCCTCCATGTATCGTAAGAAAGTCTGACGGAGCAGCTCTTTATGCTACATCTGATCTTGCTACTATTGTTGAAAGAGAAAAGTTATATAAGCCGGATACATACATTTATCTTGCAGATAAGAGACAGGAACTGCATTTTACACAGGTATTCAGAACTGCCAAGAAGGCCGGAATTGTAGCACCTGGTGCGGATATGAGATTCGTAGGTTTTGGTACTATGAATGGTCAGGATGGCAAGCCATTCAAGACACGTTCAGGTGGTGTCATGAGACTTGAACATCTTATAGCTGATATTGATGAAGCAGTATATGAGAAGATTATGTCTAACAGAACTGTTGAGGAATCAGAAGCAAGAGATACAGCTAAGATAGTTGGTCTTGCAGCTTTAAAGTATGGTGACCTTTCTAATCAGGCATCTAAAGATTATGTGTTTGATATTGACAGATTTTCTTCATTTGAAGGTAATACGGGTCCATATATTCTGTATACAATTGTAAGAATTAAGTCTATCCTTAACAAATATAAAGAGAATGGCGGAAGTCTTGAGAATCTTAAGATTATGGGCGCAAAAGAAGAAAGTGAGAAGAATCTGTCGTTATCACTTATTAAGTTTGCAGATATGATTGATGGAGCATATAAGGATAATGCACCACATAAGATATGTCAGTTCATATATGAAGTATCTAATGCATTTAATGGTTTTTATCACAATAATAAGATACTTTCAGAACCGGATGAGGTTAAGAAGGCAAGTTATATTGCACTTATCAGCCTTACCAAGAGTATTCTTGAGCAGTGTATTGATTTACTTGCGATTGAATGCCCTGACAGAATGTAAAGGAGAAATTTGATGGGTAAATTATTATCATTTGCAATACCATGTTATAACTCAGCAGAGTATATGGAGCATTGTATTAATACAGTGATTGCTGGAGGGGATGAGGTCGAAGTTATTATAGTTGATGATGGTTCAACAAAGGATAATACATATGAGATAGCAAAGCGTTATGAGCAGGAATATCCAGAAATAGTTAAAGCTGTACATCAGGAGAATGGTGGACATGGTGATGCTGTTAATACGGGGCTTAAGCATGCTACAGGTAAGTTTTTTAAGGTTGTTGACAGTGATGACTGGGTAGATTCCAAGAGCTATAAGAGGATGCTTGCGACTCTCAGAAGTTTTGAAGAGGGTGAAGAGCCAGATATGGTTATCGCTAACTATGTGTATGAGAAGGTTGGAGCAAAGAGAAAGAAAGTTATTCATTATGAGAATGTATTTCCAGTTGGACAGATGTTTACATGGGATGACATTAATATTGGTGATTTTAAGGTTGACCAGTACATTCTTATGCATACTGTAGTATACAGAACACAGCTTTTAAAGGATTGTGGATTACAGCTCCCTAAGCATACATTTTATGTTGATAACATATTTGTATTTGAGCCACTTCCATATGTTAAGAAAATGTATTATGTTAATACGAATTTCTACAGATATTTTATTGGAAGAGAAGATCAGTCAGTTAATGAAAGCGTCATGATTTCACGTATTGACCAGCAGCTTTCTGTTAATAAGAGAATGATTGATTCATTCCTTACAGAGAATCCTCAGAATATCAATTGCAGAAAGTATATGATTAATTACTTAAGAATTATGATGGAAGTATCATCCATTTTTCTTATTGTATCTGGAACAAAGGAACATCTTGAAAAGAAAAAGGCTTTGTGGCAGTATGCCAAGGATAAGGATGAGGCACTTTACAAGAAGTTAAGACACAGCCTTTTAGGCTGGTCTGTTAATATTCCGACTGCTGCAGGAAGATGGGTATCTAAGCAGGGATATAAGATAGCTAATAATATAATAGGTTTTAATTAATATGTTGAGAGGAGAATAAAATATGTCTATAATTGATACATTCAGACTTGATGGAAAGGTTGCAGTTGTTACAGGTGCTAATACAGGACTTGGACAGGGAATGTCTGTTGCACTTGCACAGGCAGGAGCTAAAGTTGTAGGAGTTGCGAGAAGATCATGCGAAGACACTAAGAAGCTTATAGAAGCTGATGGAGGAGAATTCACAGAGGTTATAGCAGATCTTTCGGATATGGCAGCGATTGAGACTATTGTTAATGGAGCACTTGCTGCATATGGACAAGTTGATATTCTTGTTAATAATGCAGGACTTATTAAGAGAAATGATGCTATTGATTTTACGGAAGATGAATGGGACAGTGTTATTCAGGTTAATCAGAAGATGGTATTCTTTTTAAGTCAGGCATTTGCAAAGCAGTATATTAAGCAGGGACATGGTGGTAAGATTATTAATATTAATTCTATGCTTTCATATCAGGGTGGAATAAGAGTTCCTTCTTATACAGCAAGTAAGAGCGCAGGAATGGGGCTTACAAAGGCTATGTGTAATGAATGGGCAAGCCATAATATTAATGTCAATGCTATTGCACCAGGATATATGGCTACTAATAATACAGCACAGTTAAGGAGTGATTCTGACAGAAGCGAAGCTATTATAGACAGAATTCCGGCAGGACGCTGGGGTACTCCGGACGATATGAAAGGAGCAGTTGTGTTCCTTGCATCAGCTGCATCTGATTACGTTAATGGATTTACACTTGCTGTTGATGGCGGATGGCTTGCAAGATAATTAATAATAAAAAAGCGTTTCAACTTTAACTGGTTGAAACGCTTTTTTTATAGTTCCTAGAAATTGATTTTGCAAATGTTTCTATCAACATGTGACTTGATGTAGGCAGGAACAGCAGCTTTAATGTCATCTGGCATGTCCTTCTGGCTTAACATGACAATCATGCGTCCTTTGTTAAATAACATGTAATAGCCGAATTTGTTGTAAACATTAGTGAACTGATTCCATTCGTATGTATATACAAGATTATGTTCAGGAATATCAGCCATGATAGCATTATCCATAAGAGTTATAGTACAAGGCGCTTCCTCAGATGGATCTCTGTGTTTCAGGTGATAGTTCACGCTTGACTTGAACTGGTATCCGAATATATATAACGGATAAAACCAGCATACAGCATAAAGAATCAACAGAAAGCTTGAGTAAAAATGCAGACACAGAAGCACGATAGATATAACTGCAGGTGTCCATGACAATATAAGTTCGATAGGGTTTCGTACGAATCTGTTCCAGAAAACTATTCTGGAATAATCTTTTCCAGAAGCTTTAAGTGTTGTGTTGAATTTAATAATATCCATAATAATCCTCATAAATAAATTGATATAAAGATATAATAACACCCCATCTGATATAAAACAATTAATTATCTGTTAAATTAAAAATATGAGTTTCCAAAAGGCTCGTAATAAGCTATAATATTATTAATATTTATATGGCGTAAGAGTAATGTTTTGAGAAGGGGTAAGGGCATAAGTATGGGGCTTCAAGGCATAACGGATAGTGGAGCAATTATTTATAAAGGAAAGTCTTCCTATGAGGTTGTACAGAAGATTCTTGATAATATAGATTCTGGAATTGTTGTGTGTGCTACGGACTCAGGAGAGGTGCTTTTTGAGAACAGAATTGCGGCAAGAGTGCCGGAAATCCATAGAACAATTATGGACTGTATTCACAATGCTCTGGAAAGTGGTGATGTACAGGGTAGAATTGGTACACCGATGGAAAGATATAATACGGAATCAGGTCTGTGGTTTGAAGTGAAGTTCACACAGCTGGTGTGGATTAGTGGAATCAATGCAATTGCTGCGTCAGCAACTGATATTACACAGAAGAAAAAGAACCAGCAGAAGATAGAATATCAGGCACACAATGACTTTCTTACAGGCTTATACAACAGGATGAAATGCGAGGTCGATTTAAGGAAAGCAATAAAAGATTCAGTGCAGAACGGCAATAAGGGAGCTGTATTATTCATAGATCTGGATGATTTCAAGCATATCAATGATGGGCTTGGACATCAGTATGGCGATATCCTGTTACAGCAGATAGCAGCAGGAATTGCAGGTATTCCGGGACTTCGGGGACATTGTTACAGAATGGGTGGAGATGAATTTGTAATAATTGTTGGACCGGAGCTTTTTGGAGATCTGGATAAGGTTATTAACAATATAACATCATTATTCAATAAACAGTGGTATCTTATGGAAACAGAGTATTTCTGCACAATGAGTATGGGAATAGCATTTTTCCCTGACAACAGCGTGGATGTACATGAGATAACAAGAATGGCAGATGTTGCGATGTATGCAGCCAAGCGTTCAGGAAAGAACAGATATGTATATTATAGCAGCGAAGTAGAGAGTGCAACTGCAAAACGTCTTGATATTGAGAATAGTATGAGACAGGCAGTTTCTACAGGGATAGACGAATTCGTAGTATTCTATCAGCCGGTTGTGAATGTTGATACGCAGCAGTGTACATCATGTGAAGCACTTGTCAGATGGGATAGCAAGGCGCTGGGTTTTATGGGGCCTGGAGAATTTATCTCACTTGCAGAATATCTTGGGCTTATTACATCAATTGGTGATTACGTTCTGGAGGAAGCATGCAGACGCTGTAAACTGTGGAATGATAATGGACATCCGGCTTTCTATGTTAATGTTAATCTATCGGTTGTACAGCTGTTACAGAAAGATGTTGTAGAGAATATCAAGAAAATTCTAAAAAAAACAGGAGTTAATCCTAAGAATATTGTACTTGAGATAACAGAATCATTTGCAATTAATGATATGCATAGAGTTATGGAAATTATCACAGGTCTCAAGAAACTTGGACCTAGAATAGCACTGGACGATTTCGGCACAGGATATTCTTCACTTAATTATATAAAGCAGCTTCCTCTTGATATTATTAAGGTTGATAAAACATTTATAGACGATATTGTGGAAGATGATTATGCACAGGCATTTGTAAAGCTTATAGTTGATCTCTCGAAGACTATTGGAACTAAGATAGTTGTTGAGGGTGTTGAACATAAGGAGCAATATGATTTGCTCAAAAGACTTGGAGTAGATTACATACAGGGATATTACTTTGGTAAACCTGTACCAGCTAAAGTCTTTGAAGAAAATAACTTAGAGGGGAGATTGGGCGAATGAACATATTGATTAAACAAGGCAGAGTACTTGATCCTGCAAGTAAAACAGACAAAGTTATGGATGTACTTATCAAAGATGGATTTGTTGCATCTATGGAGGAGAACATTGACGAATCACAGGCGGATGATGTAATTGACGCCTCAGGATGCATGGTTATGCCAGGACTGGTTGACCTTAATGCACATTTCAGAGAACCTGGACTTGAACATAAGGAGACTATAAGAACAGGTTCAAGAGCTGCAGCAAGAGGTGGCTACACAACTGTGTGCATGATGCCTAATACGAAACCTGTAATTGATAATGTTGATATGTTACAGTATGTAACCGATAAGGCAGAAGAGGTTACTGACCTTAATCTGTATACAATAGCAGCCATGACTGCGGGTCAGGAGGGAGAATATCTTACGGATTTCGAGGCACTTAAAGATGCAGGGGCTATTGCAGTCAGTGATAATGGTGGAACTATCATGAATGCGAGAACTGCAAGGCAGGCTATGAGACAGGCCGCAGAGGTTGATATCCCTGTATTTGCACATTGCGAGGATACTAACCTTGCAGCGAGAGGTGTAATGAATGCGGGCGAGAGAGCCAAGGAGCTCGGTCTTTTTGGAATAATGGATGCGGTAGAAGATGTTATTGTTGCAAGAGATATTCTTCTTGCCAAGAATACAGGGGCAAAGCTACATATCAGCCATGTGTCTAATAAGGAGTCTGTATTCATTATTAAGACAGCCAAGGAGCAGGGAATTAATGTGACAGCGGAGGTTGCACCACATCATTTTACCCTTACTGAAGAAGCAGTCAATGGTGATGATGCTAACTTTAAGATTAATCCTCCATTAAGAAGAGCTGATGATGTTAAGGCAATTAAGGAGGCACTTGCTTCAGGTGTAATTGATGTTATTGCAACTGATCATGCACCACATCATCCGACTGAGAAAGCAAGATCTTTTGATGAAGCTCCATTCGGAGTTGTAGGCCTTGAGACAGCAATTCCTGTTACTATTACGGAACTTGTAAGAACAGGCATACTTACTCCATTGCAGATGGTAGAGAAAATGAGTTATAATCCGGCTAAGATCATAGGACTTGACAGAGGTGTATTGGCACCAGGAAAGGTGGCTGATATTGCAGTTGTTGATCCTACAGAGGAATATGATATTGACAGCAGCAGATTTGCTTCAAAGGGAAAGAATACTCCATTTGAAGGAAAGCATGTGTATGGAAAAGTGTTATATACACTTGTTAATGGAAGAGTTGTATACTCAGATCATAATGGAACTGAAATTCTTATTGAAAGAGAAGTTCCAAAGTTGTAAAATAAAGTGATTTTGCGTATGAATTAAGGAGGCTAAAGTAGATTAATGATTAAAAAGCTTGTTGATAAGATTGTAGAGACTAATGCACCAATAGTTGTTGGACTTGATCCAATGATGAAGTATCTTCCAAAGCATCTTGCAGATGCTGCATTTGAGCAGTATGGTGAGACACTTGAGGGAGCAGCAGAGGCTATATGGCAGTATAACAAAGGCATTATAGATAATATATATGACATTGTTCCAGCTGTTAAACCACAGATTGCAATGTATGAGCAGTTTGGTATTGAAGGACTTAAGGCATTCAAGAAAACAGTTGATTACTGTCACGAGAAAGGCATGATTGTTATCGGTGATGTTAAGAGAGGTGATATTGGATCAACTTCTGAGGCTTATGCGGTAGCACATCTTGGAAAGGTAAATGTTGGTTCTAAGGCAATTACACCTTTTGACGAAGATTTTGCAACTGTTAATCCATATCTTGGCTCTGATGGAATCAATCCATTTATTAAGGTTTGTAATGAGCAGGACAGAGGTATATTTATACTTGTTAAGACTTCTAATCCTTCAAGCGGAGAATTCCAGGATCAGCTTATTAACGGAAGACCATTATATGAGTTAGTTGGTGAGAAGGTTAATGAGTGGGGAGCTTCAAGCATGGATGGTGATTACAGTAATGTCGGTGCGGTTGTTGGAGCTACTTACCCAGAGATGGGAAGAGTATTAAGAAAGGTTATGCCTAAGGCATATATTCTTGTGCCAGGATACGGTGCACAGGGCGGACAGGGCAAGGATCTTGTTGATTTCTTTAATCCTGACGGACTTGGAGCTATCGTAAACAGCTCAAGAGGAATTATTGCAGCATATACTAAGGAGCAGTATGCGAAGTTTGGTGAGAAGAATTTCGGAGAAGCTTCAAGACAGGCTGCTCTTGATATGATTGCTGATATCAACGGAGCACTTGGCAAGTAATTATATATATTTATACACAGTTTAATAATGGAGATTATTATGGCGTACAGAGAAAATGCGAAGATTCTTAAGGCGGATTGTCTTGCTGACGGAGTCTATGAAATATGGTTTGAAACAAAGGATATTGCTAAGGCTGCTAAGGCAGGACAGTTTATATCAGTATATTCTAATGATGGTTCAAGAATGTTACCAAGACCTATCAGTATATGTAAGGTTGAGGATAATAATTTAAGAATTGTATTCAGAGTTGCCGGCAAGGGAACAGAAGAGTTTTCTAAGATGAAAGCAGGAGAATATCTTGATATTCAGGGACCTCTTGGCAATGGCTATGACTTGGAAAAAATTGCTGCAGAGCTTAAGGCAGAGGGCAGAAGCTTTGATAAGGCTATTCTTTTCGGTGGTGGAATAGGTGTTCCTCCTATGCTTGAGCTTGCAAGAAGATTAGACTGCCACAAGAATGTTGTAGTTGGTTACAGAAACAGCCAGACTTTTCTTAAGGAAGATTTTGAAGCAGTTGCTGATACAGATGTGTATATTGCAACAGAAGATGGAAGCGTTGGAGCGAAGGGTAATGTATTAGATGCTGTAAAACAGGAAAAGGTTGAGGCAGATGTTATATTTGCATGTGGACCAACTCCTATGCTTCGTGCAATTAAGGCATATGCACTTGAGAATGATATTCCGTGTTATGTTTCATTAGAAGAGAAGATGGCATGCGGAATTGGTGCATGCCTTGCATGTGTATGTAAATCAACTGAGATTGACGACCATTCTCAGGTTAAGAATAAGAGAGTGTGCAAGGAAGGACCAGTATTTAATGTTAAGGAGGTAGAACTGTAATGAGCGATATTAATATGTCAGTCAATATTGCAGGAGTTGAATTAAAGAATCCTGTGACAGTTGCTTCCGGAACATTCGGTTCAGGCATGGAGTACGGAGAATATGTTGATCTTAACAGACTCGGTGCAGTAACAACCAAGGGTGTTGCTAATATTCCATGGCCGGGCAATCCTACACCAAGAATTGCTGAGACTTATGGTGGAATGATGAATGCTATCGGATTACAGAATCCGGGACTTGATACATTTGTAAAAAGAGATATTCCATTCCTTAAACAGTACGATACTAAGATTATTGTTAATGTTTGTGGAAAATCTGAGGCAGATTATGTAGACGCTGTTGAAAAGCTTGGCGAACAGCCGGTTGACCTTCTTGAAATTAATATCTCATGCCCTAATGTCAAAGAGGGTGGAATTGCTTTCGGACAGGTTCCATCTTCTGCAGAGGCTATTACTAAGGCAGTTAAGAAGGTTGCAAAGCAGCCAGTTATTATGAAGTTAAGCCCTAATGTTACTGATATTACAGAGATGGCAAAGGCTGTAGAGGCTGGTGGTGCAGATGCGGTTTCACTTATCAATACTCTTACAGGTATGAAGATTGATGTGAACAGAAGAACATTTGCAGTAGCTAACAAGACAGCCGGTGTATCAGGACCTGCCATTCATCCAATCGCAGTAAGAATGGTTTATCAGGTTGCCAATGCAATTAATCTTCCTATTATCGGAATGGGTGGAATCAGAACAGCAGAGGATGCTCTTGAGATGATTATGGTTGGTGCAAGTGCAGTTGCTGTCGGAACAGCGAATTTTAATGATCCATATACAACTATTAAGGTTATTGACGGAATCAGAGAGTATATGGAGAAGAATAATGTAAAAGATATTAAAGAACTTATAGGCTGCGTAAAATAATATTTTACCGGTTATTAATCTAAAAAAGACATGACAGTCATTAAGATGATTGCCATGTCTTTTTGCTTATAATGAAACTATATATTTATAATAATGCTGCAATATCTTCAGCAATCTGTTCAGGAGTAAGGTGGTTATCCTTTAATACTTCTGCGACATCGTATCTGTCAATAAATTCTTTCTTAATACCGAAGTTTAACACCTTCATGTCAGAAGAACCATAGAATGCTGCAATCTTAGCACCGAAGCCGCCTTCAAGGTAGCTGTCCTCAAGAGTAGCAACTACAGCGTGGTCTTTCTTTAATTCATTAAGAGTGTCTGCGTCAATACCTGAGATATAGTAAGGATTGATAACAGTTGCGTCAATTCCGTGTGAAGCCTTAAGAATATCAGCGGCTTTAACAGCATTTTCATAGAAAGTTCCAAGTCCGAGAATAGCAACTCTGCTTCCCTTTTTAGTAATCTCGTAAGAATCCAGATTGCTGAAATCTTTAGTTACAGGTACACCAGTTGAAATCATGCTGCCGCCTGGAACTTTAATAGCAACAGGGTAGTCATTCTGAGATAAAGACCAGTCAAGCATTGCAATATAATCTTCCTTAGTAACAGGCGCAAGATATACAAGTCCCGGAATGCTGTTGAGCATAGGAATATCCTGAAGCCCGAGATGTGTAACATCATTCATTCCGTACACAGAGCCTGCAAATATTGTAAATGTCACAGCATTGCCATTGATACATACATCCTGAGTAATCTGGTCATAGGCTCTCTGTATAAATGAGCTGTAAACACCAAATACAGGCTTTCCGCCGTTAGCAGCGATACCGGAAGCTAATGCAACAGCGGTTTCCTCTGCGATACCAACATCAACAAACTGTTTTCCTGCTTTAGCTCTCATGTCAGCAGTAAATCCCATAACAGTAGGAGTTCCGGCAGTGATTGCAACAACACTCTTATCCTCGGACATCTTCTTTAAGAGATACTCTAAAGAAGCGTCAGAGAAATCAGGCTCTCCGCCCTTGGAAAGAGATTCACCGGTTGCAATATCAAAAGGCATATGCCAGTGCCATTCTTCCTTATTCTGTTCAGCAGGTGCATAACCCTTGCCTTTAAGCGTATTAATGTGAACAACAACAGCTTTTTTAGTGTCTTTAACCTTTTCAAATGCTTCAATTAAAGATGCAATATCATTACCCTTATCAACATAGATGTAATCAAGGTTCATTGCTTTGAAAAGATTACATTCAGCCTGTCCATTTGTTTCACGAAGAAGCTTTAAGTTGGCATAAAGACCACCGTGATTTTCAGCAATAGACATGTCGTTATCGTTAGCAACAATAATCATGTTGCTATTTAATTCAGAAGCAAAATCAAGACCTTCTAAAGCCTCGCCTCCGCTTAAAGAACCATCACCTATAACAGCGATTACATTGCCGGCTTCACCGTTTAAATCTCTTGCTTTGGCAAGACCGCAGGCAAGACTTATAGAAGTTGAAGTATGACCTACAGTAAAGAAATCATGCTCGCTTTCGTGAGGATTAGTATATCCTGACACATCATCATAATGCTCCTCATAAAGATATGCGTCTTTTCTTCCAGTGAGCATTTTGTGAGGATAGCACTGGTGTGATACATCAAATACGATTTTATCTTTAGGCGAATCAAATACATAATGCATGGCAATGATTGCTTCTACCATACCGAAGTTAGGACCGAAATGTCCGCCGTGTTTGCTGGCCCTTGTAAGAAGGGCATGACGCATTTCTTCTGCAAGGACATTAAGCTGCATGATGTTAAGTTTCTTCACATCAGCAGGACTGTTAATATTCTCAATATACATGTTTTCTGATACTCCTTATCTTTGATTTTAATACATTTTATATGATAGCACCTAAAGTCAGGTTTAGGTCAAGAAAAATGTGGGTTGAGACTAAAATATTTGTTATAAGGGAATAATGTTGCAAAAACAATCGGGTTGGAAATTAGAAATCTGTCGGATTGGAAATCGAAAAACTGTCGGATTGAAATTACAAAATCAATCGGATTGCCAAGGTACGTGCTTAATTATACATGATATAATATTAAATTATTGGAACAAGTAGTAAGGTACCATTATGGAAAATAAGTTTCTGAGTGTGATATTCTTATTTTGTTTCTTCTAGTCATTCGGATTATTCAGATAATCATTATATTGAAAAATATAGTTATCATATGCTGAAATAATGATATCTGAAATAACTATAAGTATTATAACACAAAACAAACATGTGTTCTGATTATTTTGCACTTTTTAAAACATTTGAGGGAAATGTAGAAAGGCTTGGATTTTGTTGATGTTTTTGTATCAGGAGCACAGACATATAGGGGTTAAAGGTGTGCTGTGGACAGGAATGGCTACAGACGAATTAATCGTGAAATACGCAATCTGAAAAGTAAGTTAATTAAAGAGATGGGATTAATTTTATTGATGAATTGTGGGAGTAAGCATGGAAACCTATTAATTAAGAAATTATTATAAATATAGTAGGTCGCGTCAACACATATTTAAGATAATTGATAGTAACAAAACCTACTAATCAGGCAGAAGAACCCTTTTTGGTAGGTTTTATAAGTATAAAATACATGCCTTTTTCAATGGAAAGCAGGAAAAAGACCTACGAAAGAGAAGCATTTTAACAGATTAGTAGGCAAGTAGGTGGGGAGAGCGGAACGGGGATGCATCTGGTAGCTTTTCTGTATTTTTCCTTGCAATCACTCTCCGAAAAGCTTATAGTAGTACAGATAGAGTAAGGAGCCTTTTTCCTATTCCACGGTGGCACATGTGCTGTTGATTGCGGATATTCTGATTTCCAACAGCTTCAACCATTATGTCAATCTGGACATTATGCTGTCACTGGGGATTCCCTGCGTTGTGGCAATCTGTGCGGTGCATTACTGCATGCAGCGGCTGTACGCCCAGCATTATAAGACGGAAAAGGAGCTGGGGCGGAGAGGAGTTTGTCATGCTGCTGTATGGGCAGAGTCTTGCGGGGGCAAAAGCCTTTGCGGAGGAACTGCGGCAGCAGGTGGAGGCGATGGATACGGGAGTCTGTCCTGTGACAATTTCCATCGGTGTGACCCGGTATAACGGCAGGGACAATTATCAGCTGGCGGTACAGTGTGCAGACAAGGCATTATATCAGGCAAAAAAATGACGGCAGAAACCGGGTTGTGGTATACGGCGAAAAGGACGTGCGCAGAAATGAGGAGCAGTATGGAAAAGACGATTGATTTATATGTAAAAAAAGAAGGGGCAGCAAGGGAAAAATGTTTTTCCACCATCGGGGAAGCCATAGAAGCCATGGAGCGGATTGCACCTGTGCCGGAGGAAATTGCGGCAGAGCTGGAAAAGGGCAGGATTTATCCCTCGCCGGTTTATGAGGTCACACCTTTTGTGGTACATATAGGGGCAGGAGAATACCGGGAAAAGCTGGTGCTGTCCAGACCAAATGTCACGTTTCTCGGAGAAGGCAGGGATAAGACTGTGCTTGTTTTCGGGGATGGAGCAAATGAGATTGAGGAGGACGGAGAAAAAAGGGGAACCTTCCGTACTGCTACTCTGCGGATTGACACGCCTGATTTTACAGCCAGACATCTGACATTTCAGAATGATGCGGGCTATGGACATACAGTAGGACAGGCGCTTGCCCTTTATGTGGATGGGGACAGGTGCTATTTTGAGGACTGCGCCATGCTGGGAAGCCAGGATACTCTTTTTGATGCGCCCCTTCCCCTTGACCCGGTAAAGCCAAATGGAAAGGGACCAGGAGAGCATAAGCCCAGAATCCGGGGCAGACATTTATACCGGAACTGCTTTTTGCAGGGGGATGTGGATTTTATTTTCGGCTCCGGCACCGCTTATTTTGAGGAGTGTACTATTTTTTCCAAAAAGCCCGGGGACCGTTCCCCGGAGGACAGAGATACCTCTGTCTATGGTTATGTGACAGCGGCATCCACTCATCCGGAATTTCCTTATGGGTACGTGCTGCATAAATGTAAGCTGACAAGTGACTGCCCGAAGGGAAGCGTCTATCTGGGACGTCCCTGGAAAGAATGGGCAAAAACGGTATTTCTGGAGTGCGAACTGGGAGAACATATTCATCCTCAGGGCTGGTTGGACTGGGGAAAGACCCACGGACATTTCTATTACGGAGAGTACAATTCCTATGGCCCCGGGGCAAGTCCTGAAACGAGAGCGGATTTTTCCCATCAGCTTACCAGAGAAGAGGCGGAGCAGTATTCCATGGAAAAAGTGCTGGAAGGCTGGATTGGGGAATGAGTTTACAGGAAAACGGGAACTACGAAGGGTGGAAGCAGCAGTTTTCCATAAAGTTGAATGAACAGCAGGAAAGGGCAGTACGGACCGCAGAGGGGTCTGTACTGCTTTTGGCTGTTCCGGGCAGCGGAAAGACCACGGTGCTTGTCGCAAGGCTGGGATATCTGATTTTCTGCTGGGGGATTCTGCCGGAAAATATTCTGACGATTACCTATACGGTGGCAGCCCCCAGAGATATGAAGAGGCGGTTCGGGGAAACCTTTGGGGAAGCGATGAATGGTGTAACACTTACCACGACGATTCCTGTAACAGGAACAGCAGGAGAACGCATATCAACAACCATTAAGGCAATTGCTGTGAAGTCTGGTATGCAGAACAGCAGTGTTACAAGTGCGACCTATGTAATAGAGTTACCAGCACCGGCACCAAGCACCTATGCAGTAACGGTAAACAACGGAACATGTGATGGAGCGCTTGATAAATTAACTGGAATCTATGTGGATGATAATATTGCTCCGCAAGCTCTTTCCCCATCTCATATACAAACTATACAAATAACGAGCAGTACTTTTGGAATA
>ERZ779880.75-NODE-75-length-147717-cov-11.593789_pt1 | contig 147717 bp, 118 predicted proteins | sample MGYA00511555_ERZ779880 | MGnify/ENA primary metagenome ERZ779880 (study PRJEB29588, sample SAMEA2145815) | human gut metagenome | biome: human gut; feature: human-associated habitat; material: faeces | place: Denmark | collected 2008/2010 ... | reverse complement strand
ATGGAAGAATGATGAGGGGGATTCATAAGGCATTAAAGAGTTGGGATTAATGAATGAAATGAGCGCAATCCTTAACGATTGCATCTTCTCAATAGCATTATTCAGATTTAGCGTCAATAAATCTTATTTGGAAAATTTCTGTTATTTTTAATAACATGAGAATTTATTCCATGAGAAAATAATATTATAATCTTTACACACAGTGCTTCCTATAAGAGACATTAATATTATCTATTTGTTAGAAAAAATTCTTGATAGGGTTTCGTTCCTTCCTGGCTGCCGGCAAATCCCCAGGAAGAAGGCTATCTGGTATTTTATTCCTCGCTCAAGGAAACCCGGTAATGAAAAAACTCCCGGCAGCCGAGGCCGCCGGGAGTTTTTGTAGAGCGTCTTGAGAAGGAATCCTACTTTAGAAGCAGAGGCCTTCCTTGGCGTTGGCCCGCATGAAGTCGCGGTTGAGGCGGGCGATGTTGTCCACGCTGATGCCTTTCGGGCAGGCGGCTTCGCATTCGTACTGGTTCGTACAGTTGCCGAAGCCTTCCGCTTCCATCTGCTTCATCATGGCCAGAACGCGCTTGGAGCGTTCCGGCTGGCCCTGTGGCAGCAGATTGAGATGAGCGATCTTGGCAGACGTGAACAGCATGGCGGAGGCGTTTTTGCAGGAGGCCACGCAGGCGCCGCAGCCGATGCAGGCGGCGGCGTCAAAGGCGGCGTCCGCCTTCACTTTTTCCACGGCGATGTTGTTGGCGTTCGGCGCGGAGCCGGTGCGCACGTCAATGTAGCCGCCGGCGGCGATGATGCGGTCCAGGGCGGAACGGTCCACCATCAGGTCCCGCAGGATCGGGAAAGCCTTCGCGCGGAAGGGTTCGATCCAGACGGTGTCGCCGTCCTTGAACTTGCGCATGTGAAGCTGGCAGGTGGTTACCTGGCGTTCCGGCCCGTGGGGAATGCCGTTGATGGTCAGGGAGCACATGCCGCAGATGCCTTCCCGGCAGTCGTGGTCAAAATGGATGGGTTCCTTGCCTTCCTTGACCAGACCTTCATTGACGATGTCCAGCATTTCCAGGAAGGAGGCATCCACCGGAATGTCCTTGGCGGCATAGGTCTCAATGCGGCCCTTGGCGTCACGGTTTTCCTGGCGCCAGACCTTGAGAGTGAGATTGAGTGTTTTAGCCATGTTATAATCTTTCTTTTGAGTGTTAATGTATTGGCTATCTTTACTTGTAGCTGCGGATGGCAAGGTGCACGTTCTCGAAGGTCAGCGGTTCCTTGTGGAGAACAGGCAGGCTGTCCACGCCGGTGTATTCCCAGGCGGCTACGTAGGCGTATTCATCGTCGTTGCGCTTGGCTTCGCCGTCCGGCAGCTGGTATTCCACGCGGAAGTGCGCGCCGCAGGATTCCTGACGGTTCAGGGCGTCATAGCAGAGCAGCTGGGCGAATTCCAGGAAGTCGGCCACGCGGCAGGCTTTTTCCAGTTCCGCGTTGATGCCGTCCGCCGTGCCGGTTACGCGCACGTTTTCCCAGAATTCCTTGCGGAGCTGGGGAATGCGTTCAATGGCGTGGGTCAGGCTTTCTTCCGTGCGGGCCATGCCGCAGTCTTCCCACATGATGAGGCCCAGTTCCCGGTGGAAGGAGTCCACCGTCTTGGTGCCCTTCACGCTCAGGAGTTTGTTGATGCGTTCCTTCACCTCGTCTTCCGCAGCCTTGAATTCCGGGGAGGCGGTGGTGACGGCGCCCGGCTTGGTGGTCGTCAGGTAGGCGGGCAGCGTGGCGGGGATGACGAAGTAGCCGTCAGACAGGCCCTGCATCAGGGCGGAGGCACCCAGGCGGTTGGCGCCGTGGTCGGAGAAGTTGGCTTCACCGAGGACGTGCAGCCCCTTTACGTTGGACATGAGGTTGTAGTCCACCCACAGGCCGCCCATGGTGTAGTGGGAGGCGGGATAAATCATCATGGGCGTTTCATGGGGGTCGTCGTCCGTGATTTCTTCGTACATGTCAAACAGGTTGCCGTACTGGCCGTCAATCCATTCGCGGCCCATGCGCTTGATTTCATCCGCAAAGTCCAGGAAGACGCCCTTGCCGGTGATGGCCACGCCGCGGCCGTCGTCGCAGGCTTCCTTGGCGGCGCGGGAGGAAATGTCGCGCGGAGCCAGGTTGCCGAAGGAGGGATACTTGCGTTCCAGGTAGTAGTCCCGTTCTTCTTCGGGAACATCGGAAGGCTTGATTTCCTTTTTGCGGATTTTTTCCGCGGTTTCACGGGACTTGGGCACCCAGATGCGGCCGCTGTTGCGGAGGGATTCCGACATCAGCGTCAGCTTGGACTGGTAGTCGCCCTTGACCGGAATGCAGGTGGGGTGGATTTGCGTGAAGCAGGGGTTGGCGAAGAAAGCGCCGCGCTTGTAGGCCTTGTAGGCGGCGGTGACGTTGCAGCCCATCGCGTTGGTGGACAGGAAGAACACGTTGCCGTAGCCGCCCGTGCAGAGCAGGACGGTATCCCCTGCGTAGGACTTGATTTCACCGGTGACCAGATTGCGGGTGACGATGCCCTTGGCTTCGCCGTCCACCAGCACCAGATCCATCATTTCGTGGCGGGAGAACATTTCAATGTGTCCTTTGGCCACTTCCTTTTCCAGGGCCTGGTAAGCGCCCAGCAGGAGCTGCTGGCCCGTCTGCCCGCGTGCGTAGAAGGTGCGCTTGAGCTGGGCGCCGCCGAAGGAGCGGTTATCCAGCAGGCCGCCGTATTCACGGCCAAAGGGAACGCCCTGGGCCACGCACTGGTCAATGATGTTGGAGGAGACTTCCGCCAGGCGGTAAACGTTGGCTTCACGGGCGCGGAAGTCGCCGCCCTTGACGGTGTCGTAAAACAGGCGGTAAACGGAGTCGCCGTCGTTCTGGTAGTTCTTGGCCGCGTTGATGCCGCCCTGGGCCGCAATGGAGTGGGCGCGGCGGGGGCTGTCCTGGTAGCAGAAGCATTTGACGTTGTAGCCAAGTTCGGCGAGCGTGGCGGCGGCGGAGGCGCCGGCCAGGCCGGAACCTACCACAAGAACCGTGTATTTGCGCTTGTTGTTCGGATTGATCAGTTTGGACTCAAGCTTGTACTTGGACCATTTGTCCTGAATAGGGCCGGAGGGAATTTTGGCATCCGGCATCCAGTCGCTTACGGGAAAATTAATCATGACTTTGAGAGGAGTTGATGGTTATTTGATGATGCCCAAAAGAACCGAGACCGGCACGGAGATGAAGCCCAGGCAGATAATCGCGCCGTAGGCGATGGCGACAAAGTTGTAAAGGGGTCGGATTTTGCGGGAATCGACGCCCACAGTCTGGAAGATGGACTGCACCCCGTGGCGCAGGTGGCTGAACAGCATCAGAACGGCCAGGATGTAGAAGGCGGAGCACCATACGTTGGAGAATCCGGCCACGATCATTTTGTACACGTCAAAGGTTTCCACCGTGCCGTCGGAAATGAAGGTGGTGAACTGGGCGGGATCGTATCCCACGCGCAGGGTGTACTGGTACAGGTGGTAGACCAGGAACACCAGGACGGTCAGGCCGGTGTAAATCATGTAGCGGGAGGAGAGCGTCGCCTTGATGGTGTTCTTGAACACGTAGGGTTCGCGGGCCGCATTGTTTTCCAGCTTCAGCTGGATGGTCAGCCAGACGTGGATGATGAAGATCACCCCAAGCCCCGCGCGAATGCCCCAGAGGGCTGCTTCCGGCATGGAGTGCAGGCCGTGGGCATAGGTGTTGATCCATTCAGGGCCTCCGAAAATGAGAAGGTTGCCTGCCAGGTGTCCCGCAAGGAACAAGACCAAACATAACCCCGTCAGAGCCACAATGATTTTGCGGCCGATGGAGGATGTCACGAATGTACATATGGTTTTTACTAGTGCATTCATAGGCGCTCTAATGAAATAAATGCGTCTCCACAAGATGCCCGGTTCAGGCGCGGATGGCAAGCCTCTTCTTGAATTTCCGGCTCTTTTCGGATTTTTGAAAAGCCGTGGAAAGGCGTTGCTGTTTATCAGTTTGGAATAGTTATTATTTTGTTACCTGTTCCGGCTTGACGAGGCTTTCCGCACAGGCGTATCGTCTGTGCATGAAAAGGAGTAAAAAAGAGGTGCTGGACGCGGATTTCGCAGCGGCGCGCGCCGGCGTTCTGGATGTGGCCGCATTTCTGGACCGGGTGGACCGCGGGGAAGGAGAGGCGGATTTCCGCTACCATGCCCTGATGGAGGTTCTTCCCCTTTTGTCCGCATCCGGCCCCGGGCGTGTCCGGGCCATTCTGGAAGCCCTTTCCTACAGGGATGACGCCGTGCCGGAAACCGCCGCGGCCAAGGCGGCCTGCGGAGCCCCGAACTTCAGCAAATAGGAATCATGGCTTTTATCGAACCTCATATACATATGGTGTGCCGCACCACGGACGAATACCGGGCCATGGCGCAGGCGGGCTGCCTGGCGGTAGGGGAGCCGGCGTTCTGGGCCGGTTACGACCGTTCGTCCGTGGACGGTTTCCGGGATTATTTCGTACAGCTTACGGAAGGCGAACCCGCCAGGGCGGCCAAGTTCGGCATGGACCATTACACATGGCTGTGCATCAATCCCAAAGAGGCTCAAGACGTGGCCTTTGCACGGGAGGTAATGACGCTCATTCCGGAGTTTATTGACCGGCCCAATGTCCTCGGCATCGGGGAAATAGGGCTGAACCGGAATACTTCCCATGAAATGACCATTTTTGAAGAGCATCTGGATCTGGCGGTGCGCCTCAACCAGCTTGTGCTGATTCACACTCCCCATCTGGAAGACAAGCTGAAGGGGACCAGGATGATTCTTTCCGCCCTGAAAAACCGCCCGGATCTGGATCCCGGCCGCGTGCTGGTGGACCACTGCGAGGAACATACCTTCCCGCTGGTGAAGGAGGCCGGCTACTGGGCCGGACTGACTCTTTATCCCACCAGCAAACTGAATCCCAAGCGGGCGGCGGATATTCTGGAAATATATGGGATGGAGCGCGTCTGGGCCAATTCCGCGGCGGACTGGGGGGATTCCAATCCCCTGGCGCTGACGGCCCTGGCCTGCGAGCTCCGCAAGCGCGGTTTTTCCCGCCGGGAGGCGGAGCGGCTCCTTCTGGACAATCCGGAGGCGTTCATGGGCCAGTCCCCGAAGTTTCGGAAAGTGTCGTCCCGCTAGTCCCGTGCGCGGCGGGCAGGAAGGCCGCTAATCCCCATCCGGAAAGAAGACGGTGAAGACGGCTCCCAAAATGACTGCGGCGTCGTCCAGCAGTCCCAGCTTGTCTATTCCGGCAAACAGGAATTCATCGGGAATCAGAATATAGACGCCGGCAAGGACGAGCAGGCATATATTGCGCTTGTTGAAAAAGTGCGGTTCTTCCTTTTTGCTTTTGAAATAACGGAAAAAGCGCAGTAGCAGTTGCTGTTTCTGGTGGGTCATGGCCGGAGGATGCTGGTGAGACGGTTTTCTCCCCTTCAGCCGGGAGGAGCAGGTTGGAAAACGGAGGCTTCTTCCGGAATGGACAGGCCGTGCCGGAACGGCCTGGGCGGGGGAGCGGATTGCCGTCTAGGATGGGATGTTCCGGATGTGGGAGGAAGACTCGCTTTCCCACGTCCGTTTCCGGTTTTTTCTGCGCTGGAAAATGGATTGGCGTGGGGACCGGGCAATACCGCTGTTCCTCGGGGAGGGGCCTGCCGCACGGCGCCTGAATATCGTTTTTCCGGAAGAGGGCATTTCCCCGCCCAGCGCTTTGGCGGAGCCTTTGGGAGGGTGCCATATGGGTATGGAAAGGGCTGCCTCACGATTACATGAGGCAGCCCTGGAAAAAAGCGAGCGGACCGATGAAGCAACCTTATGCTCTGCGGCGGCGCACCATCAGCGCAGCCAGCCCCAGCAGGCCCAGCGTGGCCGTGGCGGGTTCCGGAATGCTGGCGATTTCACTCATCAGCTGACCTACCTGGTCCTGGGAAAGGCAGGAGTCATGAACGTAGAGCTGTTGGATGGCGTCGGACAGTTGGGTATCAAACAGAATCTGGTCGATAGTCGCGCTGCTGAATTTCAGGCCAGGGGAGGAATAATAGTTATCGTTGGCGCCAGCATAGATGCGGGAGCCGATATCTCCGGTGACTACAGAGATGGTCAGGAGGCCTTCCGTACCCAGCGGAGTTGACGCGATAGGAGAGGCATATGCGGCATTGTTCCATAATCCCTGGAGTTTACGATCCGTATTCACGCCCGCACCCCAGCTTGTGCTTCCGCCTTTGGCGTTGAACAGGGCGGTATAGGTCTGCGGCGTGTTGATTTTGCCCAGGTCCAGGACCATGGTCACGGTCATGTTATTGCGATTGCTTGCAGCCGGAGTGCTAAAATTCACCCCGCTTAACGTCAGATTGTCGGCGCCTTGCGTGAGGGTAACGGAATCCTTCAGAGTGCCGAAATCCGCCGTCAGGGAGGAGAAGTCCGAATATCCCACGATGGAACTATCCAGCAGGCTGGTATCCGCAGTAGCGCTCAGGCTCATGCCGGCAGAAAGAATCAGAGTGGATAATAATTTCTTCATGATTGGTATCTTAATACTTAATAAATAAGAGAATGCGAAGGTCCAGCGCGCATTTGCGCCTGTGTACCGAATTTGGAATCCGGCACGCAACGATGAAGAAGCCCAATCAATAATGAAATCAATGGATAACAACGATGGTTCCAGCGTGACGCCAAAAGGACCAGAGGCATTAAAATACAATCATTTTCAAATAGTTATAAATACAATACATTAACTCTTAATAATTTTAATTGCTTGCGGATTCCAAATTCGATTGAGGGATTCCAAGTTTGGTGCAAACCACCGTATTCTTTTCCGTCGTCTGTCCTGATAACGGATGCCGCCTAAATAATATCCCCGGCAATGCGGCTGCCGCAGACGGCGGCTACATCCTGATCCGGTGATCATGAAAAGTTTTTACGGCTCCCCCTTGGAGAAATTCCAGAGGCGGTGCATCGTCATGACGTCCGGAATGTTCATGGGGCGCACCACGCGGAACCCGATCATGCCTCCGTCCGTCAGGTACCAGATGCTTTTAGGGTTTTGGGGGTCCTGACGGTTCCAGGCGGGGTCGCTGGCGCGCCGCGCCGCGCTTCGCAGGCCGTCCGGGTCGTCTTCCCACGAACCGCCGCGCACGGTGTGGGGGGCTCCGGGGACGATGACCAGGGGGTCTTTCGCGGGCAGGCCGCTCCGCTTGCCGTAGGCATCCGGAACGTAGGAGTCCAAAACCCATTCCGCCACATTTCCGTGCATGTCCCGGAGGCCCCACTTATTCGGTTTTTTGGAGCCTGTTTTCTGGTAGCGGTCATTGGAATTGTTCCAGTACCAGCCGTACTGGTCCAGGGGGGCTTCTCCATTGCCGTAAGAGTAGGCGCCGGGGGAGCCGGCCCGGCAGGCGTATTCCCATTCCGCTTCCGTGGGCAGACGGTAGTAATGCCCGGTCTGGGCGCTCAGCCATTCGCAGAATTTGCTGGCGGCGTGATGGGACATGGAGATGGCGGGCAGACCGTGTTCATAGCCGTGGCCCATGCCCAGGTTCATGGCGGTGTAGGGGGCGGTGGGCTGCGTCACGAAGTCCCAGAGCTCGTCATCCGGCTGTTCCTCCAGAAGCTGGCCGTCCTTGGCGCGCGGACGTCCGTTTTCCATGAAGGCCGTATAAAGTTCCCAGGGGATTTCCGTTTCCGAGATCCAGAAGGGGGAGACGCTCACTTCATGCCGCGGACCTTCGTCCGGTTTCCGGTGCGGCTCTTCCGCGGGACTTCCCATAAGGAACGTTCCTCCCGGTATGGCGACCATGCGCAGGGAAGCTCCCGCCGCAGGCACCGTCTCCGTGTAGGATTCAGCATGTGCCGGATTTCCGGAAGCTTCAATGAGCTGATGGATTTGGCGCGTCGTGCCGACCAGTTCCCGGGACGGCAGGTCATCCGGGACGGGAAGGGAAGCTCCGGCAGCGCGGTCCAGCTCCCGCTTTTGCAGCGCGGAACGGCTTTCCCCCCACTGGCGCGCGCTGGTAATGCGCGCGGCATCTTCCGTGGCCGGGCGGGGGGAATTTTCTTCCCGGCACCCGGCCAGCAGGGCGCTTCCTCCCAGAAAGCAGGAAACAAGGAAAATGCCGCGCATGGAATGGTAAGAACCGGAAGGCCCTACATGGTCATGCCCCCGTCGCAGGCAATGACCTGTCCGGTAATGTAACGGGCATCGTCGGAGGCCAGGAAGGCCGTCAGGGCGGCGATGTCTTCCACGGAGCCTTGTTCCTTCAAAGGAATTTTCTTAACGATTTCTTCCTTGAGATTGTCGGGGATGGCGTTGGACATTTCCGTGGAGATGAAGCCGGGAGCAATAGCGTTGCACGTGACTTTGCGCGGAGCGAATTCCTGGGCCAGGGATTTGGTGAAGCCGATGAGGCCCGCCTTGGAAGCGGCGTAATTGGCCTGGCCGATGTTGCCGACGAGGCCGATGACGGAACTCATGTTGATGATGCGCCCGGCCGGGGATTTCATCAGAACGCGCTGGAGGGCCTTGACCGTATTGAACGCGCTTTTCAGGTTGGTGTCCAGAACGGCGTCCCAGTCTTCCTCCTTCATGCGGAGCATCAGGGAGTCCCTCGTGATGCCGGCGTTGTTCACCAGGATGTCAATCTGCGGGAAGTCTTTCAAAATGGCGGCCATGGTTTCCTGAACGGCCGCGTAATCCGCCACGTCGCAGGGGTAGGCCTTGCAGGAGTCCGGAAATTCCCTGTTGATCTCTTCTGCGGCTCCCCCGCAGCTGGACGGGCTGCGGCTGATCAGGATGACCCTGGCTCCTTCCGAAGCGAAGCGGCGCGCGACGGCATTGCCGATTCCGCGGCCCGCGCCGGTAACGATGGCTGTTTTACCTGCTAACTTTTGCATGCTGCCCACAGTAAACCCGTTTTTCACGGTTCCGGCAAGCTTGAAATGGACCTGGCCGCGCAGGAGCCCATACGGGGAAAAGGCTGCCCGGGAATGAAAGAGGGGAAGGAAACGGGGCGGAGAAGGCTACTGTTCATCTTCTTCATTTTCCCGGATTGTCCGGGAGGGCGCACCGCCTTCATCCTGTCTTTTAAGGAAGGATGAAATTCATGGCAGGGAAAGGGGAGTTGAAGAAGGGCCTCTATTCCGCCGTGACGCCGCCTTTCTCATCATCCAGAATGCCCGACTTTTCCAGATAGTAGTCATATCCGCCCGCGTAGGCGGTGATGGTTCCCCGGTTCACATGCAGGGTTTTTTGCGCCAGGGAGCGGATGAAGTGCACATCGTGGGAGATGAAGACCAGTGTTCCTTCATAATGCTTCAGAGCCTGCACCAGGGCTTCCACGGACAAAAGGTCCAGGTGGGTGGTCGGCTCGTCCATCAGCAGGAGATTGGGCGGGTCCACCAGGAATTTGACCAGGCTGAGCCGCGATTTCTCCCCGCCGGAAAGAACGCTGACGCGTTTTTCCACATCCAGCCTCCGGAACAGGAAGGAGCCCAGGATGGAGCGCGCTTCCTCCTCCCGGATTTCAGCGCTGCATTTCATAATTTCCTCCAGCACGGTATTTTCCGGGTTCAGGTTTTCCGTTCGCGCCTGGGAGAAGTAGCCGATGCGCGTGGTGGTGCCGGGAGTGCGCTGCCCGGAGTCAATGGGGATGATGCCCGCCAGGATTTTCAGCAGAGTGGATTTGCCCGCTCCGTTCGGGCCTACGAGAACAGTGCGTTCCCCGCGTTCCACCAGCAAGTCCAGGTTTTCATAAACCCTGCGGTCGCCATAGGATTGGCAGACTTTCTCCAGCTCAATGACTTTCTGAGTGCTGCGCGGCGGCTGGGGGAAGTTGAATTTAAATACTTTCCTGCGGGCTACCGGTTTTTGGATGAGCTTCATCTTTTCCAGCTGCTTGATGCGGCTCTGGACCTGTCCGGCCTTGGAATTAATGGAGCGGAAACGGTCAATAAATTCCTGGATGTGCGCTATTTCCTTCTGCTGGTTGCGGTAGGCCGCCTGAAGCTGTTCGAAGCGCACGTCCTTCTGTTGGAGGAAGTCCGAGTAGTTGCCGCGGTATTCCACCAGCTCTTCATTGTCGATGTCGTACACGCTCTCCACCAGTTCGTCCATGAAATCACGGTCGTGGGAAATCATCAGGATGGCGCCTGGGTAGTTTTTCAAATATCGCTGGAGCCACAGCAGGGACAGAAGGTCCAGGTGGTTGGTAGGTTCGTCCAGCATCAGGAGGTCCGGTTCCAGGACAAGGAGCTTGGCCAGGTACGCGCGCATGATCCAGCCGCCGGACATTTCCCGGGCGGGGCGGTGGAAGTCGCTTTCCCGGAAGGCCAGACCTTTGAGAATTTTTTTGGCCTTGGGCTCCAGCTGGTAGCCGTTGGCGGCGTTGAAGGTGTCAATGGCTTCCGCGTACTCCGGCGTATCTGTCTTGTTGGCGTTTTCCGCCGTCCGGATGATGTGGATGGCCTGTTCCATTTCCGGCGTGATGCCCAGGGCGATTTCCAGCACGGTTTCATCCTTGGGTTCGCTGGCTTCCTGGGGAAGATAGCCTACGATGGCGTATTCATCCATGCTGATGGAGCCTTCGTCCGGCGCGTCTTCTCCCAGAATCATGCGGAACAGGGTGGATTTGCCCGCTCCGTTGGGGCCAACCAGAGCTACCCGTTCCCCCCAGTTAATGGTCATTTCCGTTTCCCTGAACAGGGTTCGTCCGGCGTGGGATTTCGTGAGATTTTTGATTGTCAGCATGGTAAAGAGAGACCGTATTCTACCGGGACGCAAAGGGGAAGGCAAGAGCCGTCAGGGCGGAGGCCGGCATTTTTGAAAGCTTTACTGGATTTTTGCGCGTAGTCTGGTAGCCTTGGCGCGCCATGCCGACCATGCAGACATTCAGGCTTTTGCTTGCTGCCGCCCTTTTGTGCGGATGGAGTTCCTGCTGTACTCCTCCGGCGGAGGATTATCTACAAAAACCTTACGTGCAGCAGCAAATGTCCGGGTTGGCAAATGCCTTCCTGGCGCTGCTTCCGCCGGACAAGGCCGTTCTTCCCGCTGCCGGAGCGGAGGCCAGGTGGCTGGCGGACACGGCTGTAGCCCAGTCCGCCGCGATTGCCCGGGACAACAGGACGGTGCTGTTTGGCTGGCTGAACAACATTCTGGTCAATTCCAACCTGCGCGACAGGGGGCTGTGCTGGCAAGTCCAGCAGGATTTGTACCGGGATCTGCGCCGCCGGCCCGTGAAGTATTTCCGCGTAGGGCTGACGATTCGAGACCGTGGAACGGGCAGGGAGCACAGTTGCGTGTATGTCAATGCCGCCGGGAAGGGATTGCAGGGTTCCATTGTGCTGGATGCCTGGAAGAACTGCGGCCATCTGGTGACGCTGACCCAGAAAGACCGGGAAGGCGGCAAATGGGAGGAAGACTGGCGGGAGCCGTTTGTTTCCAAAGCCTTTCCGGAGGGGCATTCCTACGGCATGGAACATCACCTGGTCTGGCCCGGGTGGGCCAGGAAACGCCCCATGCTGGTTCAACGGATATTCCAGTCTGACCAGCGGAATGAGGCGAAGGCGGGCGCCTCTGAATAAAGGAACCGCCTGCTCCGGCCGGAGCAGGTACACGGCGCTGCGCGACGGCGGTTGACGCCTGCGCGGCCGTATATGCAGGCGCCTGTTGCGGCAGCCGCCATTTTTAAGTAACATTCCGGCGGAATCGGCAAATGGCGGCGGGAGCCAGGGTTCAGGGCAAATAAAAACGCACTCAGTGCGTACACCGAGTGCGGATTAATTGGATGATTTGCTAGTGTTGCAGGGCAAAACCCCGCTGCAAACTTACTTGCCCTTGGCCTGCACAACCGGAGCGGGAGCAGGAGCGGTGGTTTGCTGTTGCTGCTGCTGCTGGGAGCAAGAAGCGACCAGGCAAGCGGCGCCGGCGATGGCGAGGATAGCGATGTTCTTCATAATTCGAATTAAATACAGTGTTTATTAACTACTGGAACCTCCGCATCCACGGAGGTTTGCTGGGACCAATGTAAATGGTGGCAAGTAGAAATCAAGAGATTTTCTTGTTCCATGTCACGGCATTACAGAAAAGAGCAGGACCCCCGGTTTCTGGAGTCCTGCTCTTGTTGACGCGTTATGGAAAACGGTTTGTTTCAACCCCGTTTTTTACGCTTGCAGACTGGCCCCAAGCTCAATGATCGAGTAGTCCCCGTCCGGTCTCCGGTACACGATCTGGAGCACGTCGCGCCGCGCATTCCTGTAGAGCACGAAGGGCTTATCGGAAAGTTCCAATTCCATGATAGCCTCTTCCTTGTAAAGCTTTTTGAGATTGTAGCTTTCTCTGTGAATGAGCAGGGGTTCCGGGTCTTCCTGGGAATCTCCGGGGTAATCCAGCACGGAATCGTCATATACCGTTTCATCCAGTTTGCGGATAGTTTCCTGGTGATGGGGACGGAAATTCTTCATCAGGCGCGTTTTATGCTTGCGCATGCGGCGCATGATTTTGGTGATCGTCTCATCAACGCAGGCGTACATGTCCGTCCCTTCCGTGGACGCGTCAATGGTGATATGGTCTGAACAGAACAGGATTACCTGGGAAATCTTGCGGTCGCGTTGCACATCAAGCAATACTTTAACCTCCATAATGCGCGGGAAATCCAGGCGGATCCCCTCAATCTTTTTCGTTACGAATTCCCGAATCGCGTCTGTGACTTCCACGTGGCGCCCCGTGATCGTAATGGGTGTGTTTACGTTTACCTTTTGCATTGTCGTACCTCTTTCTAGTTGATGTTAATGCGCGGACTCCCGGTCCGCACCTTTCAAGATATACAGATTTGACAATGTTTGTCGAGGAATCCTTTCTTTTTTTCATGTGCAGGGAAAGGCGTTTTTCCTTTTCCGTTCCCATTTGCCGGAACCGGGCGACTCTCCTACCTGTTGTGAGCCAATCAATCGGGGAGCGGCTGTTCCCGTTTATTGCCTTCCTGCGTCTCCGGAATGCGTTTCAGGGCTTCTGTCATACAACTGCGGGCATAAAAAAATTATTTGAAAGTACTTGACATGCCGCGGAAATGGATTATAACGGTTGCGCACTCCTCTACGGATGCTCTCTAAATCGCGGGATGGAGCAGCCAGGTAGCTCGTCAGGCTCATAACCTGAAGGTCGCAGGTTCAAATCCTGCTCCCGTAACCATTTGAAGGCCCTGCAAGCAATAAGCTTGCGGGGCTTTTTCGTTACGGTTGGAAAAGCATCCGGCAGGTATTGGGAACCTGTTGTTTTCGAGAGCTTTTTGACTTTTCAAGCTGCCGGGTTATGGCCGGCCGGCCTGCAAGATCGTAGAACGTGTATTTAATTCCGGCGACCGGGATTTGGAATCCATCATGACTCCGTGGGGAATATGGCATGAATATGGCATGGCTGGATGCCAGGCCGGCGGTGGATGGGATTTCCGCAGTCGTGAACCGGGGTTTTTCTCACAAGTATCCTGTGGCTAACGGTTCCCAGGACCATGGCACGGTTTTGTTGATGGACCCGCGGCATTCCGCCGCGCAGGAGGGCAGTTTCCGGAGCCGGGGGAATAGGTCGCCAGAGGGTACCCATAAGAGCTTCAGCGCGCTTGATTCATTTGACGATGTGATGCCGTGGAGAAGAAATAATGTCATCATGGAAAGATAACCTTCTGTGAGCAGGTATTTTATGAACGTGTGGAGCAATGGCGCGCCGTTGCTGCCGTCTTTGACCTTGTTACGATTAAGGACAAAGGGTATGGTGCGGCAAGATAACCTGCGCCATTAGACGGCACAATGAATGAAAGCGGTCTGCTGCCCGTCGGGAAACGGCTGTTTGCGTCCTTCCCGCGATGCCGCTCCGCTGAATAACATAAAATACTACAATAATGGGAAACTCAATAGACCATGGCATGTTCCGGAATTCCGTCCTGCTGGCTTTCGGATTGTCCATTTCCTTCTCGGGCTTCGCACTTGCCGCATTGGAAGAGCCGGTTCCTGAACAACAGGTCCAGGCCGTTGAAGGCGCCAGGAAAATCAATCCTGCCGCCGTGGAAGTGCTGCTTGACAACAACCGCCGGATGACGCTCGATTTTTACGGAGATAACGTTTTCCGTATTTTCAGGGATGACAAAGGCGGCATTATCCGCGACCCCAAGGCGGAACCGGAAGCCCGCATTCTGGCGGGCAATCCCCGGAAGCCGGTTTCCCGGCTGGATGTGGACCAGAAGGGGGATGCGGTTGTCATCATTACGGGGAAGGTCAGGATTGAGATAAATAAAAAGACCTCTCTTTTCAAGGTGATCAATCTGAAGGATCATTCCGTGGTGGCGGAGCAGGCATCCCCCATCCTTTTTGAAAAGGGCAAAACCAGCTTTTCCCTGAAGGCGAAGCCGGACGAATATTTTTACGGCGGCGGCGTGCAGAACGGCCGTTTTTCCCATAAGGGAAAGGTCATTTCCATAGAAAACCAGAACAGCTGGACGGATGGCGGCGTGGCTTCCCCCACTCCTTTTTACTGGTCCACCGGCGGGTACGGCGTCATGTGGCATACCTTCAAGAAAGGGCAGTATGATTTCGGCTCCAGGGAAGAGAATCTGGTGAACCTCTCGCATGATGAAAATTATCTGGACGTCTTTTTCATGGTCAGCGACAGTCCCGTCAGTCTTTTGAGGGATTTCTACCAGCTTACCGGCGCTCCCGTTCTGCTGCCCAAGTTCGCCTTTTACCAGGGGCATCTGAACGCCTATAACCGGGATTACTGGAAGGAAGATGAAAAGGGCATCCTGTTTGAGGACGGGAAACGGTACAAGGAAAGCCAGAAGGATAACGGAGGCATTAAGGAATCCCTGAACGGGGAATTGAACAATTACCAGTTTTCCGGCCGCGCCGTCGTGGACCGTTACAAGGCCCATGACATGCCGTTGGGATGGCTTCTACCGAACGACGGCTACGGAGCCGGGTACGGCCAGACGGATACCCTGGACGGCAATATCGCGAATTTGAAGAGCCTGGCGGACTACGCCAGGAAGAACGGCGTGGAAATCGGGTTGTGGACCCAGTCCGACCTGCATCCCAAGCCGGAAATCAGCGCTTTGCTGCAGCGCGATATCGTGAAGGAGGTGCGGGACGCCGGAGTGCGCGTGCTGAAGACGGACGTGGCCTGGGTAGGCGCGGGCTATTCCTTCGGGCTGAACGGCATTACGGACGTGGCCCAGATCATGACCTACTACGGGAACAACAGCCGCCCGTTCATCATTTCCCTGGACGGCTGGGCGGGAACCCAGCGGTATGCCGGCATCTGGTCGGGCGACCAGACGGGCGGCGTCTGGGAGTACATCCGTTTCCATATTCCCACCTACATCGGCTCCGGTCTTTCCGGGCAGCCCAACATCTGTTCGGACATGGACGGCATTTTCGGCGGCAAGAACCCGCTGGTGAATGTCCGCGATTTCCAGTGGAAAACGTTCACCCCCATGGAACTGAATATGGACGGCTGGGGCGCCAATGAAAAGTATCCCCATGTCTTCGGGGAACCTTATACTTCCATTAACCGGTGGTATCTCAAGCTCAAGTCGGAACTGCTCCCGTACTCCTACAGCATCGCGGAGGAATCCGTTTCCGGACTGCCCATGATCCGGGCCATGTTCCTGGAATATCCCAATCCCTACACGCTGGGGAAGGCGACGCAGTACCAGTTCCTGTACGGCCCCTATTTTCTGGTGGCTCCCATTTACCAGGAAACCAGGGCGGACGAGGAGGGAAATGACGTCCGCCACGGCATTTACCTGCCGGAAGGACAGTGGATCGATTATTTCACCGGGGATTTGTATGAAGGCGGCAAGATTTACAATGATGTTGACGCGCCTCTGTGGAAGCTGCCCGTGTTCGTCAAGAACGGCGCGATTATTCCCATGGCTAACCCGAGCAACAATGTCTCGGAAATTAATCCGAACCTGCGCATTTACGAGCTTTATCCGCACGGCAGCACTTCCTTCACCGTGTATGACGACGACGGCGTGACGGAAGAATACAGGGCCGGCAAAGGCGTCCGCACCCTGGTTGAATCCCGGACGGACGACAAGAACAACGTGACCGTCACCGTTCATCCGGCGGTGGGGGATTTCAACGGCTTCCAGAAGAAGAAGGCCACGGAGTTCCGCATCAACGTGACGCAGAAGCCGTCCGGGGTTTCCGCCAAAATCGGGGAAAACAGCGTCAACCTGGCGGAGGCGAATTCCATGGATGAGTTCAAGTCCCGGGAGAATGTTTATTTTTATGACCGGGCTCCCAACCTGAACAGATTCGCGACGAAAGGAAGCGATTTTGAGAAAAAGGCGATTGCCGGGAACCCTCAATTGCTGGTGAAGCTGGGCGCGGCAGATATTACGGCGGCCCCCACGGTGCTTTCCGTGGAAGGGTTCCGGTTTGAACCCGCTGAAAAGTACCGTCTTTCTTCCGGCGCGCTGACCGCTCCCGCCAACGCCGTGGTGACGGAGGAAAACGCGGCGGCCTATACCCTGAAGCCCACGTGGGACGCCGTTCCGAATGCCGATTTCTATGAAATCGAATTCGGCGGAATGCTGTACACCACCATCAAAGGGACGGAATTCCTGTTTGAGGATTTGGAGGCTGAGACGCCTTATTCCTTCAAGGTGCGGGCCGTCAACAAGGACGGCCATTCCGCGTGGACGGCTGTCAGCGCGAAGACGAAAGCCAACCCGCTTGAATTCGCCATTCCCGGAATTGAGGGCGAGACGAGCGTCGAAAACCAGGGCAGTTCCCTGGCGAAGCTGTTTGACTTCAAGGAAAAGGATGCCTGGCACACGAAGCATGGCGAGAAGGCCGTGCCGTTTGACCTGGTCATGGATTTGAAGACCATCAACAAGCTTGAGAAGTTCCATTACGTTCCCCGCGAGGACGGCGGCAACGGCACATTGCTGAAAGGCGCCGTCTATTACAGCATGGACCGGGAGAACTGGACGAAGGCCGGCACGTTCCAATGGGACAAGAATGGCGACGTGAAGGTATTCAGCTTCAAGGATGCCCCCGTGGCGCGCTACATCAAGCTGAATGTCACGGAAGGCGTGGGCGACTATGGCTCCGGCAGGGAAATCTACGTCTTCAAGGTGCCGGGCACGGAAAGCTATCTGCCGGGCGACATCAACAATGACGGCAAGATCGACCGAAACGACCTGACCTCCTACATCAACTACACGGGGCTGCGGAAAGGCGATTCCGACTTTGAAGGCTACATCAGCAACGGAGACATCAACAAGAATGGCCTTATTGACGCTTACGATATTTCCGTGGTAGCCACCCAGCTGGAAGACGAAGCCGACCAGTCGCAGGAAGAAGACGCCAAGAAAGACGGGGAAGAGGATAAGAAGGAAGGAGACGACGAGAAGAAGAAAGCCGCCGGGGAGGCAAAGAAAAAAGCCTGTGTGGATGGAAAGCTTCTGCTCAGCGCCGATAAGAAGAGGTACGCCAGGGGAGACGCCGTCAGGGTGACCGTGAAGGGCCGGAACCTCCGTCTGGTGAATGCCCTGAGCTTCGCCCTCCCGTACGATCCCAAGGATTTGGAATTCGTGGGCGTGGAGGTTAAGAACATGAAGAAGATGGAGAACCTGACGAATGACAGGCTTCATACGAACGGGACCAAGGCCCTGTACCCCACCTTCGTCAACATCGGAGACAAAGAGCCTGTGGAGGGAACCTCCGAACTGTTTGTGCTGAAGTTCAAGGCCCGCCGCGACATGAAGTTCCAGCCGAAGCTTACGGACGGCATGGTGGTGGATAAAAAACTGAACACCAAAAAATTGTAATTGAACACCCTGAGGCGGCTCCATGCCCGGCCGGACAACGGCCGCGCATGGAGCCTTCCGTTCCGGCAGGACGTTTCCGCAGCGTTTCCCACTGCGGAACGGCATTTTTACGCATATTCCGGAGCTTCCCGGACAGAGCGGCAACGGGGAGATATTTTCTGCCCTGCTTTTCCGGGGCGCGGAAGCAGGGCGCCTGCCCCGGCCATTGAACAATGGAAGGCTTGCCATTTCCGCGGCTGCCGCTTCTTCATGCGGCGGTCATCTTCTGGGCGGGGAGGCCGTTCAGGGAGGGATTTACTGACCGCCTGTAGGGCGGCGGAAGGAGAATCGGAGCCGGGGTGCCTGTCCAATGAGGATGGGCCTGTCCGGCATCCTCAAGACCGGTTCCTCACCGCCGGATGAAAGGGGGGCGGGGCTGATAACCGTTCCGGCCAATAGGAAATTCTTTCCTGTAACCGGGGCCGGAAGAATTCTATCCGCGAAATTGGAAAATAGCGGCTGAAGGCAGATAAAGGCGGAAATTTCCTGTCTGTTCGAAAGACTGGATTTTGGTTTCAAAAGGCCATTTCTGTTATTCATTGAGAGATTTATTGATGCTTTAAAGTTTTTGTTATGATTTTTGAATGACCGTTCAATTTATTAAAGTCACGAAAAAAGATAGGGTCTGCTATGCTCCGGTGCCGGAGCCGGTGGAAGAAGGGGACAAGCTGGAAATCATGGAAATGAAGGATGGGGGGCTTTTCCCGGCGGCAGGGAAAAACGCAGGGATTTCCCTGTCCCGGAATCCCATGGTATTCGTTAAAATGAATGACGGATTCCAGCGCATCCTGATGAAGCATATCCTGTATGTGGAAGCGGGAGGAAGCTATTGCACGCTGCACGTGCACGGCATGCCGTCCATCCTTGTTTCCGCTCCTCTGGCGCGGGTATCCGAGCATCTGGACGGGGAATATTTTATCCGCGTGCACCGTTCCTACCTGGTTAACAAGCTGCATATAGAATCCATTGCGGGCAATTTCCTCCAAGTAGGCGTCGTTGCCATTCCCATCAGCAAATTCATGAAGAAAAAAGTGCTGGGCAGTTTGAACATGCTGTCGTTTTCCAAATAGGCGCCGGGACGCCGCGCAGACTTCTGCGGCGTTCCCGGAAAGCGAAACGGAACGGCCGGAAAGGCGGGGTGGAAGCAGAACCGGAATGACCGCATGATTCACGACGTCGCCGGAAGGCGGCATATCAATGAACCTGAACCAGAAATAGAAATAAATAATGGCAATTGACAAATCAGCAGCAGAGACAGCGACTTCTTCCCTGCAGTCGCTGCCCTTCGGCAACATCATCGGCGGTCCCCTCGTTGCCTGTGTGGAAGCACAGGCCCAGGCGGCCCGGACTTCCTGGGAATTCATCCAGAACGTGGGCCTGTACTCGGATGGGGAAGAGAAGAAGACGGTGAACGTTTCCTTCCAGTTCATCAAGGACGGCCACATGGCTCAGATCACGGTTCCCCTTCTGACCATCGTCCCCATCCCCTACATCGCCATTAATTCCATCGACATTAATTTCAAGGCGAATATCAGCGCGTCCGCCGCCAGTACGGAAACGGAAACTTCCTCCACTGCCGCCGACGTCAACGTGTCCGCTTCTGCCAGATGCTTCTGGGCGCGCGGCAGCATGAATGCCAGCTACTCCAGCAAAAAGGACTCCTCCGCGACCAGGGATTCCAAGTACAGCGTGGAATACACCATGGACGTTGCCGTCCATGCCGGGCAGGACAGCATGCCCGCCGGGATGGCCAAAGTGCTGGAAATGCTGAACAACAGCATTTCCGTCGTGTCTCCGGATGGTTCCCTGGACGTGCAGCATGCCGTTCAGGAAGACGGAACCGTGAAACTGGTGGCCTCCTACAAGAACAAGGAGGGCCTGTTTGACCCGGAAGCCATCACTCTCCGGATAGGCGAAGCGACGGAAACGTTCGAAAACGGCGCGGGGAATGAATCCAGGATTGTGAAGACGGATTCCGGCAAGGAATACACGCTTTCCCGGGAAGATGCCAGAAACTGCACGGTGAGCGCTGGAGAACTCAAGAAGAAGGTGGCTGTAGGCGCCTGATAACCGAACCATAACGATTTCTCCTCCATTCCAGAGCCATGTCCCGTCTTCATCTCATCGTGGAATCCCTGCTGAAGGACATTATTGAAGCGCAGCACGCGGCGAACTGCCATGCGGCATCACTGGCGCGCCAGTATGGGAAAAGAGGCCGCGCGTGCGGCTTTCCGCTGCCCAGCGCCCAGATAGGTTCCCTGGAATTCGATTTGAAGTATGCGGTGACGGGAACTTCCGGGGTGGAGGAGAAACTGGTTGCGGACACGGAGCAGTGGAGATTGTTTTGTCAGGAACTGGAAGAGAGAGCGCCGGCGTTTGCCATCCGTTCCATTGTGATGGCCGTGGTGCATTCCAGTCTTCCGGACGACGAAGCCAGAAGCGACTTTTCAAGCCTGCTGGCCAGGGAGGAACAGTGGAAAAAGAATTTCTGCTCCTACCTGCGGAAGAAAATTTCCGCAGTCGTTTCCACCCATGAAGGCTCGCTTCTGAAAGCGGAAACCGGGCTGGACAGAGGGCTGCTGCTGGAGATTCTGGCAGGCGTCGCGGAGAAGGAGTTTATGGACAATCCGGATTTGGAGGATCTGTTCCGGGGAACCCGGGGTGACGACCTCAGGCAGGAATGCCGCGCGAATCTCCGGGAGGGCCTTTCCTCCTTCCTGGCTGCCCTGGCGGAAAAGTACGTTTTCACCAGGCAGGAAAGCAATGTGGTGGTGGACGTGGAAGTGGAGGCGGACAAGCTGAAAAAGATGCCGGAGGAAGCCGTGCAGACTCTGCGCCTGAATATATCCCCAGTTTCCCTCCCCTCTGTTCTGGCGGAGCAGAATGACGTCTCCGGAATGTCCGCGCAACAGTGATACGATGATGAGTGATTCTGCAAACAACAAGGTGAACGGGCACATTATGAGCCTGCAGCAGCTGATTTCAGCCCCGCTGGTCGCAACGATTGATGCGGACGCCATGTCCACGGAACGTTACATGAAGCATTTCATGTCCCTGGCCTTTGAGTCCTACAATCCTGCGGACGGGTCCACAGGGGCGTTGAGGTTGATCAGCTTCAACTTTACGGACAGCGACGCTTCCGGCGGCGCGGAAAAGAAGGTCAGCGTGCCGCTCATCAGCCTGGTGACGCTGCCGCTGCTGCAAATCAAGCAGGCGGATTTTGATTTTGACATCAATATCATTGACGCAATAGCTTCCGCTCCGAACGAACATTTCTCCCTGAACAGGGGAGAGGTGGAGTCACCCGGCGGAAAGGAGAAGAATGAAGGGCTGAATTTTCGGGCCTCCCTGGCTCCGCAGTCCGGGAGAGGCGCTTCTTCCTCCCTTCAGGCGAACATGAAAATTCATGTCTCCATGCAGCAGGCGGACATGCCTTCCGGCTTGTCCCAATTTCTCCAGCTGGCTTCCAGGCCGCATTATGAGGATTCTCCCTCCCGGGAAAAGAAATGATTAATTGAAAAAAACAACATGGACCAGAAAACAACTTATTCCTACCAGCGCACTCCGGGGCTTCATTGCCCCAAATGCGGAGTGTATTTCCCCACGACCATTCCGGACTTGCTGTCCGGCTCCATCAGGTGCCCCCATTGCGGCCTGGCGCTTTCCGTTGACCGGAAGGCGTCCGACCATGCCATGCAGGCCCTGGAAAAGTTTCAGAACGCATTGGACAAGCAGCTTCCCTCCGCCTCCCTGTCATGAAGAGACTGTTGATTACCATGTCCGCCGTGCTGTGCATGGCTCTTCCATCCCTGTCCCCTGCGGAGATGCGGCAGCAGGAACCCCGCCAGCTTGCCGCCGCCTGGCAGGAAGTGAAGAAGCAGATAGCGGACGACGGACAAACCATCCGTGTGAGGGACGGCATTCAAGCGCTTGAACTCCTGGCGGAGCTGGGGATTTCTTCCGTTCCGGAGGATGGCGTCAGGCTGTCCCGCGGCAGCCTGACCATTGTGGTCACGCGCGGGAAAAAAGAGGACGGGGTTTTTTACGTGCTGGCCGTTAAGGAAGAAGGGGGCGCAAGCCTGGAAGTGAAGATGGTTCCTGCCTCCTGATTTGCCGGAGGGGGCATCCCTTCAGAAAAGGAAGGTCATTCATTTTCAAAGTTCCACACGCGGCGGCGGGCGTTTTTCTTCGTCCGCCCGCCGTTGGCTTTCCGGAAGGGGTCAAAAAGAGAATCCAGCCCGTTCCCTTTCAGCAGCAGGCACTGTTCCATCAGGCGGCCCAGTTTTCCTTTCGGGAACCCCTTGGCCTGGAACCAGGCCAGATATTCCTGGGGGACATCCATCAGCGGACATCCCCTGGGGGGATATTTGGCAGGACCGTACATGCCGAAAGGAATGCGGGTCTGCGCGATTTCCTCCACCAGTTTTCTTAAATCTTCCGCGTCCGGTATTTCAGGATCGTTCATAGATTGTTCATCATAAATGGTTGCAGGCATTCCGCCAGCCTTTCCGGCGTTTCCAGGGGAAGCCGGTGCCCGGCATGAGGGATGATGACGGCTTGTTCTCCCGCCATGCGCCGCGCCAGGGCGCTGAATCTGGCGTCGCGCTGTCCGGCAATCCAAAGCTGGGGAACAGGGGATTGCCTCAAAAGCGGAGCCAGGTTTTCCTGTGCGCCCACAGACCAGTCAATAAAGGCGCGGGAGATGGATTTGCGCCACGGTTTCAGGGAAGAACGGTCCGGAGGCGGCGGACCGCTTTCAAATACGCCCTGGGCATCCCATTCCTTCAAAAAATTTTCCCAGGGAGCGGAGAGGCATTGGACGGCCCATTCCGCATCCTTCGCCCGCCGCGCCGCCCGTTCCGCTTCATGTTCCAGGCCGGGATTGGCGCTGACGAATATGGCTCCTTTCCAGAGAGGGGGATGAGCCAAAACGGCCTGCATGGCCAACCTGCCCCCCAGGGAATAGCCGCAGAGGAGGGGGCGGCGATCCTGGGAGGCTATTTCGGAACACAGCACGCGGCCCATATCCTTCAAACTCTTGGGGCAGCATTCCAGATACTTCCAGAGGTTCAGAGCGCGAGCCTCCACACCTCCGGCATGAAGAAAATCCATGACGGGTTTCCAATCCGCCGGAGAACCCAGATTGCCGTGCAGAAGCCAAATCATGGTCGGAACCGCTTTTCTATTTGACGCCGTATCCGGCGAGTCCGTTCATAAACATCTGGACGGAAATCATGATGAGCACCATGCCCATCATCCGTTCCAGGGCGATTGTCCCTTTTTCCCCCAGCAGGCGCAGGAACTTCTGGGCGATGAAAAGCACTATTCCGGAGAGGAACCAGGCAGTTACAATGGCCCCGGCATAAGTCATCTGGGAAATGCTGTCCGGAGTCTGGGAAGCGTGCAGCATAATGATGGACAGGGAAGAGGGGCCGGCCATCAGGGGCATGGCGATGGGAACAATAAAGGGTTCGTCTTTTCCGTCCGCCCGGCCGGAGGAAGAAAGCATATCTCTGGCGGGGAAGACCATTCCCAGCGCTACGAGAAACAGCAGGATGCCTCCGGAAATGCTCAGGGTGGAGGGTTGCAGCCCCAGCAGGTTCAGCAGGAATTTCCCGGAAAAGAAGAAAAGGAGCAGCAGGCTCAACGCAAATGCAAGCTCCCGCATCAGAATAGTCTTCTGTTGCGCGGGAGAATATTTTTTCAGCATTCCCTGAATCATGGGCGCCAGACCCACCGGGTCGATGACGATGAACAGAAGAATAACAGTGGAAAGGAAGTCCTGCATGGAATATGCCCCGTTGTAAACGATGCGGGCGTATACGTCAAAGGGAACCGCCAGCAGTGGAAATTTTCTCTGCCCGGATTGCTATTTTCTTCGCCAGCGCAGGAGCCGGGCCTTTATGCCTGGAAAGCGATTTGAGGAATTCTGGGGAAACTTTGCGTAGGAGACCATAGCTTTTTAATAAAACAGAAAAGCTATTAAGGCAAGGCTCCTTCGGGAGACCGGCTCGATGTTTCAAAATCTGCTTTCCCTACATACTCCCTTCGAACACCGGGGTTCGCAAATCCATCCTTGAATCTGACTTCAAGCTCGTACCTCTTGTTATTGCGAAGGTGCTCTAAATACGTCAGCAACAAATAAGCTTCCTGGATGGGAACTTCATGCTTTTCTCCCGGCTGCAACGTAATGAAACGTATGGAAAACGGTAGACGTTCAACTGTATACAGGGGACTATACCAAGCTAAAGGCTTCTTTCCATCGCTTATTACGCTCCCTATACACCCAATTCTTTTCTCGCCTTCCTTTCGCCATATTTCGATGTGGATATTAGGGCTATGATCCTTCAGGGGATAAAAGTCGTCGAACAGGCGAACGGTCTTTTCGCCCTTGTTCGTGAACACCAGCTTGAAGTCAGGGAACATCTCTCTTGTGTCAAACCGGGTCTTTTCCATCACCACGGAACATTCCACTCCGTTGTCGGCCATGTCCCCCCATGCCGCAGCATGGAGGGACAGGCTTGCCAGAAGTATTAAATACCGGAAGATTTTTTTCATTACAGCGCGAGTTTGAATATTCACCGAGGCACTCCTTTGGGCGACCGGCTCGACGTATGAAATGCTGCCTTCCCTACATACACCCTCCGAACACCGGGTTCCGCACATTCATCCCTGAAACGTACTTCCAACTCGTAGTTCTGATCATTGCGAAGACGGTCAAAATACGTCAGCAACAGGTAAGCTTCCTTGATGGGGACTTCATACTTTTTTCCCGGCTTCAACGTAATGAAGCGTATGGAGTTTGCTGCCCGTTCGATTTTATACCCGGGGCCATAACAGGCTATTGGATTCTCTATTTTACCCACTCTGTACCCATATCTCTTCCCTCCCACTTTTTCCCATATTTCGATATGGATATTAGGGCCGTCATCTTTGAGGGGATAGAAGTCGTCGAACAGGCGCACGGTCTTTTCACCCTTGTTCGTGAACACCAGCTTGAAGTCCGGGAAAGCCTCCCTCGCGTCAAACCGGGTCTTTTCCATCACCACGGAACATTCAATTCCGTTGTCGGCCATGTCCCCCCACGCAACCGCATGGAGGGACAGGCTTGCCAGAAGTGCTAAATACCGGAAAATTTTTTTCATTACAGCGCGAGTTTGGCCGTCGCCCGGAGCATCCCCCGGAAACAATCCTTACCGTGCTGATTATAGTAGCGCGTTTCCAGTTCACAAGAACATTGTTTCCAGCCCTCCAGATCGACTTCATCCAGGCATACCGGAATCGTGACGCTGTATTCCTGGCCGGGGAAGAGCTCCCGATAGTTCAAGGAACGATGAAAGGTTATTTTCCCCAATTCAGAGTTCAGAATGCGGGAATCCCCCCGTTCCGTCCTCAACACAGTCAGGAAGAAATAATCGGCCGTTTCGTCGTTGATTTCGTCCGGAATCCGGACAGGCTCGTTTCCTTCGTTGCGGAAGCGGACCATAATGTTGCCTTCCGCGAACCGGGAAGTATCCGCAAAGGAAAGCTTCAGGGAGGACGGTTCCTCCGCAACAGCCACGCTGCGGGCATACATGCCGTTGACAGGAGGAAGGAAACAGGGCGGTTCGATCGTTCCCGGTTCCGTGACTTCATCGGGCACCTTATTCCATCCATTGGCCTTCGCCTGTTGGATGATTCCAAGGGTCGCCTCGTTCAGAACTTGCTGGCCGGCGCAATAGGGCCGATCATTGGCATCATCCGGCAACAATTCAAGATAGTGCCTAACAGCGTTCAAGTAGGTAGTTGTCCAATTAAGAACGGACTTCCTCATTTCTGCCAAGGCATCATCTATTTCCGGAAATTTTTCGCAGGAAACAGGTTTTAATTCGATCGAATCCTGTATTCTCAAATTGTCCCAGTAGAATTTGAAAGCGTCATTATATTGACGGCGGTGATGTTCTTCATGGGCGAGAGAAGCTTGCATCGTGTGCCATGTGCCCACTCTTCCTCGTTCCTGATAGCCGTTCATTTCGTTGACCGCTTCGACGGCTTCATCTTCGGTAATAGGAGGGTTTTTAAGAGCGTCCCTATAAGTTCCCGTGAGCACAAGAATCGTAGAACCGGCGGAAACTTGTTGGACGCGCGGGTTCCATCGCTCAAGCACTTCATCCTTGCAAGCCGTTATGATGATTTGAGGGATAATGAATTTCGTTTTGCAAGGACCAATCCCTTCTTTGATAACGGGTGCAGGTTCTTCGAGCGTCACCTCCACTTTCTTGGACGGTTCGCAGGTAATGGTGGATTCCTTTTCAATCGTCCACAATTTGATTTTGGGAGAAGGCGAGAATTCGCGCTTCATCGTCGAGTTTCCTTCATACTTCCCTGCCTGAATGGGTTCTCTGTCCATCGTCACATTGAATGCGGCCGCATTGTTGCTGACAGGATTGTAGGCATTATTCTCGTAAGACAGGGCCACCTTGTAATAGCCCGCTTTCAAGTACCTGATAGCCGTTTCCAGATTCAGCTTGCCATTGGGAGGTATCCCATCCTTTTCACAAAGTTTCTCGTTGGCAATGGAGATGCTGCCTTCGTCATCGGCTTCCACGCCGAAATAATACAGTCCGTCTTCCTCGACCTTGATGAACATTTCCGGCGCTCCTGCGCAAGTGGCGTGCTCGCATGCCGAACCGTCAAAGTTGAACGTCATCGCGTCAACTCCGAGTTTCTGCGGGATGAGAGCCTGCTCCCCGTCGCAGATAAGTTTCGGGCCGACCGCCTTGTTCAGTGGTATATAATTATTCATGTTCCTGAATTGTTTCTTGTTCACAGAACTAACCATTTAGTTCTGTGAACACCTTGCAGGAATTCCAAAAAACAACAACACGCTCTGGACGTGATGGGGAAAAATCCCCGATTATCTCCAATAAAAATGGCGGATGCCATCCAACGTCCGCCATATATATGTTGTTTGGAACGTATCGCTACGCTTGTGTATGAATTAAGCTAGACCCTACAGGGGCTGGTAGCCCCGTTCCTCCTGCCGGATGAGTTGCCCCTCCGGGATACAGACTCTTTACATTTCCGTTTTCGGAAAAAGCGGGGTTTCTGAAATACGGATTCAAGGCAGTAGGGAAAAATAATACGGAAACGCCCGGCATGGAGGCTTGCGCCGCCGGCCGGGCATTGAATGGTATTTCCGTTTCCGGAGTTACAGAAGAAGATCCTGAATATTGTCTGAGGAAATGACTCCCGTTTCCGTGGAGGACAGCACGCAGAGGGCATCCACCAGGTTTTCCTGCCCCAGAGCCAGACCGGCTTCCTCTACCAGTACATCGTCAATATTCAGGGCGGCGATGGAAAAGGGCGCCGTTTCCGGAGAAGAAGGCTCCATCAGGGCGGCAATGCCGATGACGGCCGCCACCAGGGCTGCCGCCGCAGCTCCCCAAATGCGGAAGGAATGCCGCTTGAAGTGATGAATGGATTCCACCGGAACGGCGGGAGCGCATTCTTCCCTTTCAATGCGCATCATGACCTTGCGGGCAAAATCGTCTCCCGGCGCAGGTTGGGAGGCATGGCCCAGAATCTGCCAGAGTGTTGTATCGTCCTGTTCGTTCATGGTGGCGGTTCCGCTGAGGGGTTCTATGAGGAAAAACACCGGAAGATGGGTCCGGTTTCTTGCCGGCGTCATTTTTTCCGTTCAGCCGCCCGTCTGATGACAGGAGCCAGCACGGCGGCGATGCGTGCGTAGCCGGCCGCAGAGGGGTGCAGTCCGTCGCTGGAAAGTTCTTCCGGGACGTGTCCATCGCTATTCGCCATGACGCGTCCCGGCTCCGTATAGATGAAATTTTCTTCCGCGGCCAGGCGGTTCAGAAGGAGGTTGATGCCGGCAATACGTTCCGCCGTGCCTTCCCGGGCGCTGTTGCGCGGATAGAATCCCTGGAGGATGATGACGGCTTTTTCCAGTCTGCCGGTGATTTCCCGGCAGACGGCACGAATGCCTTCCAGGATTTCGCCGTCCGTGTTTTCCGAAAGGTTGTTCGTGCCGAGGAGCACCACGCAAACGGCATTGTCCTCCGCTCCGTCCAGTTCTCCGTGGCGGAGCCGCCACAGGGCGTTTTCCACCCGGTCATAGCCGAACCCCAGGTTGACCGCCCGCATTCCCGCCGCGCACAGGTCCCATGTTTCCGGGGATTTCTGGAGGATATCCCGGTGCGGTTCGTCTACGGGCTGACCTCCCCAAAAATGTGTGATGGAGTCTCCGATGAAGAGGAGGTCCGGGCGTGTTTCGCGCACGATGCGGCACGCGGCTTCGTGCCGGGACGTCCAGTCGTAAATCATGAAGTCCCGGTCCTGGGTGCAGGGAATCAGCGTGGAGGGTACGGCCCGGGCGGGGGCCGGGCCGGGCATGATGAAGGTTTCCGGGGCCGTAATGCCGCGCTTCCCCCGGAACAGGCGGAAGCGGATGCGCGTGCCGGGCGGGGCCTGCACCGGAGCCAGATAACGGCCCTGCGTGCAGAGCATGCGAGGGGTATCCGCATTTATGTCCATGCGGATGACGGCTTCCGGAGGGGCGTTCACCGCGGTAAGCGCCAGTTCTCCCGCCTCATTCAGGGAGGCGCGGATTCCGGGGGGTGGGGATGATTCTGTCATGAGACGTCGCGCATGTGCTGGCGCATTTGCCTGCGTCCGATGGAGTTCGGCCCGCAGCTGTCCTGCATGCAGTAGTTCACGGGACGGCTCTGGGAAGCTCCGTGGGGGGCGCCCAGGCGCTTGTCCGGCTCTGACGGCAGCAGATGCACCACTCTTTTGTTTTTCCAGACCAGCCAGAGCACCACCACGGCCGCCAGTGCGGAGATGTGCAGGATGATGCCGGCTACATTGGCCAGGGCGAAGGACATCCAGGCTTTCATCATGGCATGGAGGGAGGATTCTTGCGCCTCCTCCGGTTCCTGGATGGTGATGTTGGCTTCCGGGATGCTGGCAGGGTTGTCCGGCTCCAGCGCGGGGAGGGAAGGCCTGGGGGCGGATGCCATGTCCGCCTCCGTTCTTCTGGCCAGGGAAATCATGGCCTCAATGAGTTCGTCCTGCGGGTTGGTGAATCGGGAGGCGTCCTGCTTCACCTGGTACAGGAGATCCCGCCGTCCCGCATCCCCAAGGTGGGAACTCAGCTCCGGATCCAGTGCGATCTGGGCGCTTTTAATATCCCCCATGTGGAAATGGAGCAGCAGGTTGCGCTCCTTGTCCCTGAATATCTGGCGGGCGATCGTGGGGGCATTGACGGAAGGGGGGACTTTCTGCCCGGCCGCGAAGATGCTGACGAACAGGTTGACGTTGTAACGGGATTTGACGAGCTTGATAAGCTCGATAACGTCATTGCTTTCCACTTCCGCAAGAAGCTTCTGGGGGTCAATCAGGCCTGTGGAGGTGCGGATGTAGTCCGGCAGGAAATATTCATTGACGTCCGTAAAATCCTCCGGAATGGGGTCTACGGCAGGGGAGTCTGCATTGGCGGCGGGTTCCGGCATGGGATCGGAGGGGGCCGCCGCATCCACAGGGGGCAGCAAGGGAGGGTTGGCATTCCACCACGCGCCTCTCATCAGGGATTGCTGGTCGCGGGTGGTCCATTTCAGGGCAGGTAATTCCTGGGCCGGAGCCGGAAAGATGGCCGTCGCCAGCAGGAGCGGGAATAAAAGGGGTTTCATGCGCCGCCTCCTTTCCGGTCCGCAGGAGCGGGAGGCGTTAATCCATAGCGCATGGGATGCCTGACCTTGGAGCGCGCTTTCCGGGCTACGAGCTGGACGGCGTTTTTCATGATGGAACCCGCGGCTTGGAGGAGCATGCTTTCCCGCAGGGGGATGCGGGCTTTCATGATGGATTTGTTGATCAGGTCCGGCTCTACATAAGGGTCCAGTTCATACCCCCACATGAAGCAGGCCGTGTCCGTCCGCACATCCAGCACCAGAATCAGGAGCCACTGGGGATCCAGCGGTCCCTGGTGGTTGGGGAAGCCTGCCTCGTCCACCGTCAGGTGGTTCATTGTCCAGAAACTGTGTGGAATAAGGGAAAAGGGCTCCAGGATGTTGGGGAAATAAACGGACAGGAGAACGGGGGGAATGCGGCGCTCCAGTTTCTCCAGCAGGGCATTCAGCCTCACGCGGTCCTGCTGCCGGAGAGCTCCGGCGTTGTCGCATACGCGGCGGTAGGGAATGGCGTTTTTGCCGTATTTTTTGTCCAGATTTTCCAGGGAAAAACCGCAGTGGGGGCACAATGATTCCGCCCCGCGGTGGAAATTATGTAAACACTTCGGACAAGTCGGCACAAGGAAAGTTTAAGCACGAAGTTCGTTGCCGAAAAGACTAATTGTCAGAAAGAAATCATGTATGTCTCAATCTTCCAGATTTTCTTTCGTCACACGGTAAATGGCGGCGCACCTGGGGCAGGTGACTTCCAGTTCCTCTTCTCCCTGGAACAGGTCTTCCTTGTTTTTCTGAAGGGTCTTGAGCGTAGGCAGGATGCGGTCCAGCGTGCAGCCGCAGTAAAAGCGGAACCGGCGCGTTTCCAGCACGCGGGTATTTTCATCTTCTTCCAGATGGGCCATTTTCTCTCGGGTAAGGGAAGCAAGCCATTCTTCATCCGCGTCAGGCTGGGCCGTCACCATGGTATAGCATTCATCCGGGAGCTCAATGCAGCGGGCGTTTCTCTGTTCGCTTTGCCTGTAAAATTCCTCCACCCACCGTGCCGGAGACGTTCCCGGAATGGGTACGACGGAGTATTGTGGGTCAAACCCCTTGCGGAGCAGGGTGGAATACAGCGTGTTTTCTTCAGGTTCCTTGATGTCCCGGGTGAAGACGCGCCCTACTACGGATTCCGTCAGGGAAGAACCGGTCACAAACAGGTTGGCGACGGCAGGCGTCCGGAGATTGACAGTCCAGGCATGTTGCTCCGCCCAGGGCCGTGCGACCATGTAGAGGGTGAAATAGGCCATGAGTTCTTTCAGCAGGCTGTCGCAGAGTTCTTCGTTGCGCAGGCCGTACTGCATGAGGTGAAGGTAGTAGTCCGTAAACAGGGGAGAGAATTTCGACCTGAGCGCCAGACAATTGCGTCCGCGGACAAAAATGGATTCAACCGTAATGAATTCTTCTACCAGTTCTTCGCTCATGTCATTCAAGTTCGGTCTTCCTTTATGGAAAATCAACCGTTCCTCCTGTCATTAGGAACCATCATGACAGGCAGGAGCGGCAGTATTCTTTTTCCCGGCATGGAAAGGTGCGGCAGAGAAACGGGCGGGAAATAACGGAGGGGCCCGGGACTGCACGCAATAAGCCTTTACCATGCCTTTTGGCGCGTTTAACATGCACCCATGGCAACTGACAAAAATATCACCATCCATACTTCCAAGGGCGACATCAAGCTGACGGTGTTTGCCTCCAAGACGCCCGTGACGGCGGCTTCCTTTCTGAATCTGGCTTCCAAGGGGTTTTATGACGGGCTCAAGTTTCACCGCGTGATTCCGGATTTCATGATTCAGGGCGGCGACCCCACCGGCACGGGCATGGGAGGTCCCGGCTACAGGTTTGAAGACGAGTGCCGCCCGGACCTCAAGCATGACGGCCCCGGCGTGCTTTCCATGGCGAACGCGGGCCCTGGCACCAACGGTTCCCAGTTCTTCATCACCCATGTGCCCACCGACTGGCTGAATGGCAAGCACACCGTCTTCGGCAAGGTGACGGAAGGCCAGAGCGTAGTGGATTCCATTAAGCAGGGAGATACCATCTCCGGCATTACGATTGAAGATAATGCGGATGATCTGTTTGCGGAACAGGCCGACCGCATTGCCGCGTGGAACAAGGCGCTTGGTAAATAACCTCATTCCGGCATTCATTCAGCGGAGCGCGGCGCGGGGACGCCCGTTCCGCTGTTTTCCTCTCTCTGCTTTTTCAGCACATGGTTCTGGCTGTTCAAAACCTGCGCGTGCAGTATGGCGCGCGCGTCCTGTTCAATGACCTATCCTTTACAGTGGAGGATGGGGAAAGAATTGCCCTGGCGGGCCATAACGGCGCGGGAAAATCCACGCTGATGAAGTGCATCGCCGGTTTGAATGAACCGGATTCCGGCTCCATTATCAAATCCAGGCATTCCCAGGTGGGTTATCTGCCCCAGGAAGGAATTCATATCCGCGGGCGCAAATTGATTGATGAAGCCATGTCCGCTTTTGCGGACCTGATGGATCTTCAGGAGCGCATTGATGCCTTGACGCGGGAAATGGCGGGGCTGGACCCCCGTTCCGCCGCCTACTCTGAAGTTCTCAATGAAATCGGGGAACTGGAACTGGTGCTGCATGCCCATAATTCCGCCCGGCTGCGTCCCCGGACGGAATCTATCCTGCGCGGCCTGGGATTCAAAGACAGGGATTTTGACCGGGATTGCGGAGAATTTTCCGGCGGCTGGCAAATGCGCATCGCATTGGCCAAACTGCTGCTCCGGGAACCTGAAGTGCTGCTTCTGGACGAACCTACCAACCATTTGGACATCCAGTCCCAACGGTGGATGGAACAGTACCTGCGCTCCTACCGGGGCGCTATCATCCTCATCTCCCACGATGTCGCGCTGCTGGATTCCCTGGTTTCCCGTACGATTGCTTTTTACCACGGCCGTGCGGAGGAGTACGCGGGCAATTTTTCCTATTTCCTGAAGGAAAGCGTGCTGCGGAAGGAGATTCTGCTACGCCAGAAAAAAGCCCAGGAACGGGAGATCGCCAAAACGAAGGAGTTTATTGACCGTTTCCGTTATAAAGCCACCAAGGCTTCCCTGGTGCAGTCCCGCATCAAGCAGCTGGAAAAAGTGGAATTGATTGAAGTGGAAGAGGATGACGCCGTCATGAACTTTCACTTTCCTGCTCCTCCTGCCGGCGCCCATTCTGTAGTCAGGCTGGAAAAGGTTTCCAAGCATTACGGCCCCGTTGCCGTTTTTGAGGATGTGGATTTTGAAATCGTAAAAGGGGACCGCATTGCCATTGTAGGAGTAAACGGGGCAGGGAAATCCACATTTTCCCGCCTTATTTCCGGCGGAGAGGCCCCCAGCTCCGGCAGCGTGACCATGGGACGCCATACGCAGGTAGCTTTTTTCTCCCAGACGCATGCTGACGACCTGGATCCGGAGAAAACGGTTCTGGAATGCGTGGAAGCTGCCGCCACGCGGGAATCGGCGCCCATGGTCCGGAATCTGCTTGGCTGTTTCCTGTTCCGGGGGGATGACGTGCACAAGCGCGTTGGCGTGCTTTCCGGGGGCGAACGCTCCCGCGTGGCGCTGGTGTGCATGCTGTTGCATCCGGCCAATTTTCTGATTCTGGATGAACCGACCAATCATCTGGATATTCAGTCCCAGCAGGTGCTTCAACAGGCCCTGTCCGAATATCCGGGTTCCTACTGCATCGTTTCCCACAACCGCAGCTTCCTGGACCCCATCGTGACGAAAGTTCTGGAATTTGTCCCGGGGGAAAAACCGCGCGTGTACCTGGGCAACGTTTCTGATTATTTGGAAAAGGTGGAGCGGGATCAGGCCCTGGCCGCCGCAGCCGCCTCTCCCTCTTCCGGAACGGCGCAACCGGGAGCCGGGCTGGACCGCAAGGCACGCAGGCGCATGGAGGCGGAAATCCGCCAGAAGAAGACGCGCCTGCTGCGTCCGCTTCAGGAGAAACTGGAGCTGCTGGAAGAAGAAATAGCGCGGCTGGAAACGGAAAAAACGGAAATTACTACTCAGTTGGAACGTCCGGAAGTAGCGGCTGATACGGAAGCCGTCATGGAGCTTACCTCCCGTTTCCAGCAGACGGACCGGCAGCTGGAAACCTGTTTTACGCAATGGGCAGATCTTTCGGAAAAGATTGAAGAGACGGAAGCGCGCATTCAAGAAGAAGCGGAAAGAAACGTTTCCGGGAGCTGAGAGGATTTTCTTCAGGAAACTTTGTTGTTGCCGGATATCTAATCCGGAGACAAGCTTTTCCGCAACGTGATAAATGAATGTTTGTCCGTTGCGGGAAATCATAAGCCTGGCATGTCCTGAAAGCGGTTTTGTCCATTTCCCTGCAAGGAAGAAGATATCGAGAACCGGAACGGGAAAAATCAGATTTCTTTCAGGATGGCCTTTTCTTCCCGCTTTTCCGTGTTTTTTTTCTGTACTCTGAAATCGTGACGCCGAACAGGGTAAGCAGGATCCCCGCCAGGGATATCCAGGTCAGGCGTTCCCCCAGAATGATGGCTGAGGCCACCACGGCTACGACCGGTACCATGTAAATGTAAACGCTGGATTTGACGGCTCCCAGCATTTCCACCACGCGGTTCCAGGTCAGGAAGCACAGTGCGGAAGCGAACAGGCCCAGATACAGCAGGTTAACGGCATTGACGGGTTTTGCCATCAGACGCCAGTCCATATTTGCTGGAAGGACCCACAGGGCGGGGATCATCAGCGCGATGCCATAGAAAAAAATGCGGCGCGTGCAGATGATCATGTTGGACGTGTTGACGCCGATTTTTTTCATCAGAATGGAATACGCCGCCCAGACGAAGGCCGCTCCCAGCGCCAGGATGTCTCCCGCCGGATTCAGTTCCAGCACGAAGGCGCCGTTTGCCATGATAAGGAAGATGCCCGTGAAGGAGGCGGCAAAACCCAGGAAGAAACGGCGGGAAAAGCCTTCCCCTTTCAGCAGGAAATGGGCCAGAAGGGCTGTGAAGAAAGGCACCACGGCCACGATAATTCCCACATTGGAGGCGAAAGTGTAAGTCAGGGCGATGTTTTCCAGCAGGAAATACAGGGTAACCCCGGTCAATCCCGCTCCGGCGAACAGGAGTTCCTTTTTCCAACCGGAGAATGGAAGAGCCTGCGGTTTCAGGCACCAGAGAAAGGCATATCCTATTACAAAGCGCGTGAAGAGTACCGTGACGGGGGTGAAGTCCCGTAAGAGCACCTTGGTGGAGACGAAAGTCGTTCCCCAGATGATAATGGTCATGAGGGCGGCGGCATGTCCCAGGGTGCGCTGTCGGGAACTCATTAAATTGACGATGTGGGGGAGGAAGGCGCTTCCAGCGTCAGGCCCAGGATTTCCGCCGGTTCCGCATTCCTGTTCCAGACGGCATGGAGAACGCCGCCGGGAACGAGCTGGGATTCGTACTTGTGAACCGTTCGTTCTTCTCCGTCAAGCATGACGGAGACTGTTCCACGGGTGACAATGAATAAGTGGGCGTGGGCATGGCGGTGCGGAGAAAGAGGGCCTCCGCCGCCGGGGCTTATTTTGGCGAAGGCACCGCCTTTCAGGGTTCCCGGCCTGTCCATAGACAGGTCCCTGGCCGTGAAGCCCGTATGATTGGGGATGGGGGAAAAGGAGTCCATTCGTTTATTTGCGTGCCAGGTCGTATCCGTCTTTGCGGTCTTTGATGACCCAGCCCAGCGCTGCCACTTCCGCCCTCAGACGGTCTGCTTCCGTCCAGTCCCGGTTCTGCTTGGCCTGCCAGCGTTGATCCGCCAGGACGCGGACTTCTTCCGGAGCCTCCCCCTGTTCCTCTTCCGGCAGAATAATGCCGAAGGCGGACAGGATAAAGTGGAAGGCATTCCGCAGGCGGAGCGCCTCCTCCGGTGAAAGGAAGGGGATATCCGCCTTCTTGATGGCGCTGAAGACATGGCCCAGAGCTTCCGGGGTGTTCAGGTCATCGTTCAGGCTGTCCCATGCCGGCCGGAAAATTCCCAATTCCGGGAATGCCACGCAGAATTCCTCATAGGAGGGAACGGAATCCGTTCCGGAGGCGTTCCTGAGCTGCATATCGAATTTGGACAGGCGGTTCAGCGCGGCTTTAGCGTCTTCCAGAGAGGAAAGGGTGAAATTCAACGGACGGCGGTAATAGCCCCCCGCCAGCACGTACCGGACCGCGGACGGCTTATGGCCCAGTTTGTCCAAATCCGCCAGCGTGTACATGTTGCCCAGGGATTTGGACATCTTGCCGCCGTCCACCAGCAGGTGCGTGATGTGGAACCACAGGCGCGCGAAGCCTCCGCCGCAGGCGCAGCGGGACTGGGCTACTTCGTTTTCATGGTGGGGGAATACCAGATCCACGCCGCCGGAATGGAGATCGAAGTCATTGCCGAAGTATTTATGGATCATGGCGGAGCATTCCAGGTGCCAGCCGGGGCGGCCTTCTCCCCAGGGAGAGGGCCAGAAGTTGTCGCCGTCTTCCGGCCTGCGGCTCTTCCACAGCACGAAGTCCGCCACGGAATCCTTTTCATATTCGTCCGCGTTGGACCGGGTATTGGCGGTTTTTCCTAAATCCAGTTCACGTTCGTCCAGGTGGGAAAGCCTTCCGTATTCCGGGAAGGAAGAAATTCTGAAATACACGGAACCGTCTTCCGAGACATAGGCATGTCCCTTTTCCACCAGTGTTTGGACCATTTGTATCTGTTCGGGAATATGGCCCACGGCGGAGGGTTCCGCATGGGGAGGCAGACAATTAAGTGCGGCGCAGTCCCGGTGGAACAGATCCGCCCAGCCAGCGGTGAATTCCGCCAGGGAAACGCCGGCCTTTTGAGAATCCCGGATAGTTTTGTCATCCACATCCGTCAGATTGCGGATATGCGTGGTGGGAATCCCCCCCAGTTCCAGGACACGGCGGAAGACGTCCTGCATCACGAAGGTGCGGAAATTGCCGATGTGGGCAGGACCGTACACCGTGGGTCCGCAACAGTAAAAGCGCAGCGTTTTTCCATCCATGGGGGAAATGTCCTGGGCCGTTCTGGTGCGGGTATCGTAAAGGTGTAACATGGCGGAACGATTAGAAGGGAAGAGGGCTTCCCGGTCAAGCGGGAAAAGAAAGCCGGGGCTCTGCGGTAGTCCGCGGCCCCGGCCTTGAAAGAATCAGAGGATGGCGAGAGAAAAGGAAACGCTATTTATCCGCGTTTTGCTGGCTCTTTTTATAATTCTCGTTGATACGCTCTATTTCCTCCTGAGTGATGAATTTTTCCCGGTAGGGTTTGTTTTCCACCGTGCGTTCCAAGGTATAGCCGAAACGCTTCTGGAAATGTTTTTTGTGAGTTTCCATCTTCTTTTCAAACTCTTCCAGGCTTGGACGGTTTTTATGATTGCCCCACGCGGTTTCGGAAACTGCCATGGCGCGAGGATAGGTCATGTACATCAGCAATTCGCCGGAGGGAATCCATTCCGCCCACATGCAGAGGTTGATGCCCTTGATGTGCTTGACGTCACTCTTGTCCCGTCCGTTGCGGGGATCGAAGTTGTAGCAGTCTTTCAGCAGGATGGGGGCGCCCCCGGGCCGGGCGCGCACGTCGTCCGCCGGGAATTTCATCTGGGTGCGCGCCAGATAATACTTGAACTGGGGAGTGACGATGAGGTCGATGCCCTGTTCCTTCGTCTTGTCAATGCAACGCGGGAATTCTCCCGGCAGCCAGGACATGACGGTTTCCCCCTTGTGGTAATAGCTTTTGTTGATGTCATACCAAAGGATGGGCTTTTTCCTGTGCTTGGCGAGCATGGCCGTCAGGCTTTTCGTGAAATCGCTCATCTGGGCTTCCACATTATCCCCCTGGCCCTTTTTGGCCCGGGCGGCCTGGCAGTCCGGGCATTTCTTCCAGTCTCCCATGGGGCATTCGTCACCGCCGATGTGGATGTACGGGAAAGGGAATATCTGCTGAACGGTATGGAAGGTATCCTTAAGAAACTTTTTGGTGGCCGGTTTCTGCGGACAAATCAGTTTGGAGGAAACGCCGCCGTGCGTCCATACCTGGGCCCGTTTGGTGTTGCAGCAGAATTCGGGATAGGATGCGGCCAGGGCCATGTTATGGCCCGGCATTTCCACTTCCGGGAGCACCTGGATACCGCGCGCTTTACAGTAGGCTACCAGGTCCTGGAGTTCCTTTTTGGTATACATGCCTTCATTGGCCAGCAGGGAGTTGTTCTGGCTTGCCGGGGCGGAGGGACGGACGGCGCCGATAGTGCGGAGCTTATCGTAGCCCGGCACCGGGAGACGCCAGCCCTGGTCTTCCGTCAGATGGAGATGCAGGACGTTGTATTTGTAGTAATGCATGGCGTCCACAAAGTTATAGATCTCCTTCATGGGGTAGTGGTAGCGGCCCACGTCAACCATCATGCCGCGCCAGCCGAAGTCGGGGGAATCCTGGATGCTGCCGCAGGGAAGGCCTTCAGGAGCATCTGAAAGCTGGTCCTGAAGCTGGAGCAGGGTCGCCATCGCCATGGCCTTCCCGTTGGGCGTGGTATAACGGAGTTCCACGCCGCCGGGAGTCAGTTTCATGGTATACCCTTCATTGCCCAGTCCGGCGACTTTTTGCTCGTGGACGATCTTGAGGTTTTTGGTAGTTCCGGAAGCCGTCGTCACGTTGACGGGCTCCGGAATAATGTTGTAGGGATTGGTTCCGGCCCAGCAGAGGGAGCCCAGGAACGCAGCGGCTAGCAAAATTGATTTCATGCGGCGCGTGTGGTAATGGTTGTTGTTTGTGTGAGGAATTAAACCTTGTCTTTCCGCCGTCAATGGCGTGTTCCGGATAACCCGTGTTTCGGGAGGAACGGTGAATGGCGGCGTCAATCTCTGGAAGGAGCGCAGTCCCACTGCGGCTTGACGGCCAGTTTGCCGGTGGCTCCGGGGAAGCCTTCCGGCACCTGGTAGTCTTTGCGGAGCTTGCCGTACAGGGCTTTAAGCTCTTTCACGGTTTCCGCATATTCCGGTTTGTTGATGACGTTGTGCATCTGGGCCGGATCCTTCTGGTTGTCAAAGAGCATCCATTCGTCGCTGGTCCAGATATAGGAGAGCGTATAACGGTCCGTGCGCAGGCCGTCATGACGCGGAGCGTTGTGTTCGCCCGGATTTTCGTAAAAGGCGTAATAGATAGGACGATTCTTGAAATTCTGATGTTCCCCGGTTTGGAACAGGGGGGTAAGGCTGCGGCCCTGGAAGGTGTTCATATTTTCCTTGGTATTTACCCCGGCTACCTCGCAGAAAGTGGGGGCATAATCCAGTTCCTGCACTATGGCGGAGGAGCGCACGCCTGGCTTGATGTGGCCCGGCCATCTCATGATGAGGGGCATGCGGAAGGATTCTTCAAAAATCCAGCGCTTGTCGTACAGGCCGTGTTCCCCCATGTAGAATCCCTGGTCTCCGCAGTAGAGAACCAGCGTATTCCTGTCCAGGCCGTTCCGTTTCAGATAATCCATGATCTGGCCGATGCTTTCATCCACGGAAAGAACGGTGCCCAGATAGTCTTCCATATAATGGCGCCAGCGGCGCAGCAAAATGTCACGCTGCGTTTTGATTTTTCCGTTTTTAATATCTTTGACAAGCTGTACGGTGCGGGCCTTGTGATAGTTGTACCAGGCTTCCTTCTGCTGCGGGTCCATGCGCACCCATTCCGGCATTTCCCAGTCATACTGGGTATGCAGGGTCTTCGATTCCGGGCAGGAAAGCATTTTCTGGATGTCTTCCGGGACCACCTCCTTGATCAGGTGTTCGTCAGACCATACGTTGAAATGGTTGAGCAGGGTCTGTTCCGTCATTTTCAGGAATTCCGGACGGTCTGCAAAATCGTCTTCCAGATTGGCGGGCGGGTCAATCGCGTCCGCATACTGTTTGGCGCGGCCCAGATTCTGAATGGAGGGGCACCAGCAGCGGTGGGGAGCCTTGTGGCCCACGACGAGCATGAAAGGCTTGTCCTTGTCCCTCTGGTCCAGCCATTTGAGGCTTTTTTGCGTGACCAGTTCCGTGGCATAGCCGGGTTCCGTTTTCACCACGCGCTTGCCGTCTTTGCCGGGAGTGATAAAATCCGGATTGAAATAGTTGCCCTGGCCTGGGAAAATTTCCCAGTAATCGAATCCGGTGGGGTTGGATTCATATTTGGACGTGTCTCCCTTGGCGTCCGGCGGAATGGCTTCCAGATGCCACTTGCCGACGATGGCGGTCTGGTAACCGGCCTTTTGGAGCATTTTCGGGAAAGTGGGCTGGGAACCGTCAAAAGGAGCCGCATGTTCGTTGAAGAGGTACCCGTTCATATGGGAATGGCGGCCCGTGTAAATACAGGCCCGCGAAGGACCGCACAGGGAGTTGGCGCAGTAGCTCCGGTCAAAGACCATGCCTTCGTCCGCCAGTTTGCGGAAGTTCGGATAAGGCATGGGAGAGTCCTTTTCACAGGTGCCCAGGGTTTGGTAGGAATGGTCATCAGTGACAATGACTACGATGTTGGGGCGCTGGTCCGGCATTTGCTTCTGCGGCTGGTCTGCGGAAGCGGACAGGGAACAGGCCGCAAGCATCAGGGCGGTGACGGCATGACGGTTCATTGTTGAAATCATGAATTAAACAGGCGCATGGTTGGAAGGGGAAGCGGCGGGATTTGTCCGTAAGGGCATTTCCTCCGGAGCGGAAAAGACCACATCCCCGAAAGAAAAAACGCTGGAAGAGAGTTTTAGGAAAAATAGAATATCAGTTTTATATTTCAATACAAAAATGGGGCTGGAGCGGAAGCTCATGAATAAACCGTTCCGCAGCCGGACGGCCGGGGAAAAGCCGTTCAGGCGTCACGTGGGCCGGATCGCTTGTTCCGGCTGTTGTTTTCATGGGCTTCTTTCTGTTCCAGAAGCCATGTTCTGTCTTCAAGGCTGAGCCTCTTCAGGGATGTTTTGCTCTGGTGCCCGTCCAGCTCTTGGAGCCAGAGGGTCCGGGTCTTTTCCGAATAGCGGGAAAGCTTGGCGAAGACGGTATTGCCATTGACTCCTGTCCAGACCCGGTAGCCTTTGGGAATCAGCGTTTTTTTAAACTCTTCATATTGTTGCTTCGCCAGTTTGACGCTGTTCTTGATCTGGTCAAAATAAAGGGCGTTTTGGCCGGTGTAGTAACCGCGCAGCGTATCCACTTTGGAGCCGTCCGGAGACATGACCAGAAGCACGGGCGTTCCTCTCACGCCAAACAGGGAGGGAGCCTTTTTCACATATTCCAGCATCTTCTGGCGCTTCCTGTAAACAGGTTCGCTTTCAAATTTTTCCGCCTGGTCGTAACAGACGCGGACGACATTCCTTTTTGCCCAGTCTTCAAATTCCTTCGTATGGAGAAGTTCGGTTCCAAGTTTTTTGCTGGGAGGGCTGCCCACGGAATGGTGGAACCAGATGAGAATGGGTTTCCCGGTACTCTGGGCTTCCCGGAGGGCGGTGGGATAGCTTTGAATCCAGCGTTCGTTTTCCTTACGCTGGGCGAAAGCCTCTTCCAGTCCGGGGATGGGGGCGTCCGGGTCATGAGCGTCCGTGTAATAGACGGCCCCGCTGTCTGCCCTGGTCATTTCCTCCTGTGTGGTGGCGGTAAGATGGGTGGCCTGTTGCTGATTCGGAGTAGTGCTTAACAGCCCCGTCGGAACATTGGCGATGGAATTGGCCTTATTGTCCTGCATGTATTCCGAAAGGCTTTTTTTTACCTTCGGTTCTTCCTGTTCCGGAGAGGTCCCTACGCAGGAGCAGAGGGCGGCGGAGGCAAGAAGAAGCATGGACAGCCTGGGCAGACTCATGACTGACCTGATAGCATAACAGGGAAAAATGCGCAACCGGGAATTGTTCAACGACTGCGGCGGTTTCAGTGTTTCTTGGCTTCCCATTCCTTCTGCTTCCGGTTCCGTATGGCGATAATTTGCTGACGGGTGTTACCACGCGCGTGACGTTTCCAGTTGTTTTGCCGTCAAAAAGAAAGGTCTGCTCGTAAATATCCATCCTGACCTCATCCTCTCCGTTGGCAGGGGCATGTATGCTCGCCAAAACACCGGCCGAGAGAACCCGGGAAAACAGTCTCTCCATATTCAAACGGAGAACTGATATAAAACCGGGAGGAAAAAGGAAAGCACCCGTTTAGCGGTCCTGCGGAAAGAAAATGGGTTAATCCCCTGTTTTCAACACCTTGATGAACGCTTCCTGCGGAATGTTGATTTTTCCGATGGCCTTCATGCGCTTTTTGCCCTCTTTCTGTTTTTCCAGAAGTTTGCGCTTGCGGGTGACGTCCCCGCCGTAGCATTTGGCCGTCACGTCCTTGCGCATGGGGGAGATGCTTTCCCGGGCAATAATCTTGCCGCCGATGCAGGCCTGAATGGCGACGGTGAAGAGCTGGCGGGGAATGACGTTTTTCAGGCGTTCCGCCAGTTCCCTGCCGCGGGAGGCGGCCTTGTCCTGGTGAACGATCATGGAGAAAGCGTCCACCGGTTCCCCGGCGATGAGCATGTCCATTTTAATGAGTTTGGCGGCCTGATAACCGGCGTATTCATAATCCATGGAACCGTAGCCGCGCGTCATGGATTTGAGCTTGTCGTTGAAATCCACCAGAATTTCCGCCAGAGGGACGGTGCAGGTGAGCATCACGCGCATGTCGTCAATGGTCTCCGTATTGTCCACGCTGCCGCGTTTTTCCAGAACAAGCTGCATGATGTCCCCGATGTATTCCCCCGGAAGCATGATGAACACCTTGACGATAGGTTCCCGGATTTCCTGAATTTCCTGCGGTTCCGGGAGCAGGCTGGGATTGTCCACATTGATTTCCTCTCCATTGGTCTTGGTGACCTCATAAATGACGGAGGGATAGGTGGAGATGATATCCATGTTGAATTCCCGGCGCAGGCGCTCCTGAATGATTTCCATGTGGAGCAGGCCCAGAAAGCCGCAGCGGAACCCGAAGCCCAGAGCTACGGAAGATTCCGCTTGGAAGGAGAAAGCGGCGTCATTAATCTGAAGCTTCGCCATGGCTGCTTTCAGGGCTTCAAAATCAGAGGAATCCACCGGATAAATGCCGGAAAAGACCATGGGGCGGATTTCCTTGAAGCCGGGCAGGGGGGACGGGCAGGGGCGCATGTAATCCGTGTACGTGTCCCCAATCTTGACGTCCGCCGCGGATTTCATGTTGGCGATGATGTAGCCTACGTCGCCGGCTTCCAGGGAATCCGTTCGGGTCATTTTGGGCGTGAAGATACCCACTTCTTTCACTTCATACACTTCGTCCGTCGCGAAAAGTTTGACTTTCATGCCGCGGTGCACGCTGCCGGAAATGACGCGTACATAGGAGACCACGCCGCGGTAGGCGTCGTAAACGGAATCGAACACCAGGGCGCGCAAAAAGCCGTCCTGTTCCGTTTCTGGCGGAGGGATGCGCTGAACAACGGCTTCCAGAATATCGTCAATGCCGATGCCCATCTTGGCGGAAGCATGGATGGCTTCCTCATGGGGGATGCAGACGATGTCCTCCAGCTGGCGGTACACTTTGGGCAGGTTGGCGCTGGGTAGGTCAATCTTATTGATGACGGGGATAATGGCCAGGTTCAGATCCATGGCCAGGTGCATGTTGGCGAGCGTTTGGGCTTCTACTCCCTGGGCCGCGTCCACAATAAGGAGGGCACCCTCGCATGCCGCCAGGGAACGGGACACTTCGTAGGAAAAATCCACATGGCCCGGCGTATCCAGAAGATTGAGCTTGTAAGTTTTTCCGTCCCTGGCCTTGTAGAAAATGGTGACGGGGTGGGACTTGATGGTGATGCCCTTTTCCCGCTCCAGATCCATGGCGTCCAGAAGCTGATCCTGCTTCTCCCGTTCGGAAATGGTATTCGTCTTTTCCAGCAGCCGGTCGGAAAGGGTGGTCTTTCCGTGGTCGATGTGAGCGATAATGGAGAAATTGCGAGTCAGTTCAATGGACATGGTGGTCTCTACCCTTCTAACATGAGTGCCCTGTGCGCGGGGAGGGTAACATAGCCCATGCGGCGGTCAAGACTTGAACATGACTGCCTCCCGTTCCCTGCCGCGCCGGCTTCATTCGCTCCGGGAAAACCGTCATTCATGACAGGGGAGGCGCCGGGAGATTGAACGTGGGGGAAGAAGGAAGGCTCTCAACTGGTACAGGCACGCGGAATCTTTTCCCGTGCGGTCATTTCTTACTCAGCCAGCATATGAAATCTTTTTTAGCAGCCATTTTAAGCCTGTTTATTCCCGGTCTCGGCCAGTTGTACAAGGGGCACTTTGTCCAGGCCATCATCTGGTTCCTGGTGGTGGGAGCGGCTTACGGCCTCCTCTATTGGTTCATCTTCGCCCTCATTCCCATTGTCCTGCATATTATTTGTATTCTGCAGGCTTACTTCATGGAAAATAAATGATATCCGTCGTTTCCGGCTTTACGGCCGGGATGGTTGAAAAAACATCCTGCGGATCGGCAGCGGCATTCATTCCCTGAGGTTGAAGAAGGAATGCGCCGTTCATGGCGGCATCATTCTTCTTGATACCGGTATTTGCAATGTTAACGGGCTTCCATTTGTTTACCTCGGAAACGTAAACACAACTTTTTGACTTTGAATTAATCAATATCTTTGGGAAGTGGACCAAGGGGATAATCCTACGATAAACAAAAATTCAGAGCCGTTCCGGAGTTGTTCCGGAACGGCTCTGGAGGGCCCGGAGGAAGGAGGCTGTGGGGAGTCTCCTTTCCCGTTTCTTTCTGTTAGAAGTCGTAACGGTAGCCGACGCTTCCGTTCACCGAGCTGGACCCGTCCCGGATGTCCGCGTTGCCGTTGACGAAGATGGTTCCTTTCGTCCCCACCGGCACGCTCAGCCCCGCTCCGAGCTGCAGCGCCGTCGTTCCCGCTTTCGCCCCTCTCACGCTTTGCGTGAAGCCGGGGTTGCCCAGCAGGGTGACGTTTGTTTCTCCCCTCCGGTCTCCCAGGTCCTGCGCCGCGTTGACCCGGATTTCCCCCAGCGCTTCTCGTCCGAAGATGTTGCTGCCTATCAGACCCATCCAACGGCCGCCCAGCGCCACTGTTCCCGTCGTCCAGTCCTGCCGGCCGACGTTCAGGCCCGCGTTGCCCGCTCCCGTTTCTTCATAGCCGTCCATCCGCGTCGTCACCACCGAGGCGTTGAACAGCGGCTGCAGCACGCTGCTGCGGTTTTCATTGAGGTAGATGTCGTAGGTGAGTTCGTACATGGCTCCAAGGCCCCACCCGCTGGTGCTGCCCTGCGTGCTGTAGCTTCCTTCCCCGTAGTTGACCGTACGGTTGAGTTTCGCGTCGTTCCATCCTCCCGTCAGGATGAGCGTGTGCGCCCAGCGTTTGTTCTGGTAGCGCCCGAAGAGGCTGGCGTAGTAGCTGTCCAGGTGGCCGTCGGCGCTGTCCGCCGCGCTGGCCGTCAGGTCTCCGTAGCTGGCCGTGAAGGCCGCTCCCACGGTGACGCGGTCGCTGAGGTCCGCGTCCATGCCCACAGTACCTCCCCAGGTGGTGAGCCGGTAGCCGCTTTCATCCCCCCGGGTGTCGAGCTGGGCGTAGGAGCCCGTGCCTTCCATCCACATGTGGAAGCGGGGGAGGTCGTCGTTGACGTAGGCGGGGTTGACGCCCATGAGGGTGGTCCGGTTGCGGATCCAGCCCATCTGGTCGCGCAGGGCGTCCCGCTGCGCCGTCCCCAGCGCGTTGACTGTGCTTCCAGCCATTGCTGCCAGGGAATGCCTGGCTGCGGAAGGATTATTGAGCATGTCCTTATTGAGGGCTCCCAGGAAATCCGTGACAGTCTGGTCTACGGAACCATTCCTGGTAGCATCCCAAAGCAGATTGGCTCCCGCCATGGAATTGGCCGTGTCCGCTACGCCGGCATAGATATTGTCCGTCTGTTCTTCCGCCTTCAGAACCACCTTATCTCCTTCCTGCACCAGATGGGCATTCTTGTAATAGGTGAGGAAAAGGCCTCCGACCGTCAGCGTATTTTCTCCCAGGTCAATCGTTCCGTTGCCGGTGAGCTCCATCAGCGTGAGTTCCATCGGATTGCCCGATTTCCAGGTGATATTGACGTCCGGAATGGATGTGACATGGAAAGAGGCGCCATCTTCAATGACAAGGTCTCCGGAAGCCTCTATGAAGCTGGCGGTCATATCGGCATCAGTATTTAAGGTGAAAGTAGTAGAGGACCCGCTGCTGAAAGAAGCGTTCTCCACGCTCAGAGTGGTATTGACCGCCGTCAGGGAATTGTCGCTGGCCTGAATGGTCAGGTTGCCGTTGTTGACCAGATTGCCGTAACTGAGACGGCTTCCATCCACATCCGCGTTGCCCTGGAGAACCAGATTCCCTCCGCTGACCGTAAGACCGGTATCCGCGCCGGAGCTGCGCAGAACCTGCGTTCCCGCTCCGGAAACATCCAGCGTTCCTTCTCCCAGCGTTCCATCATATGTGTGAGTTTGGCCGGAAGCCGCCTGAATTTGCAAAGTCTGTCCATTCAGTTCCAGAGAGCCGGAGCCGTTCAGTCCGCCGGCTGAACCGTCTGCCTCCAGGCTCAGGGAACCGCCCAGGTCCAGTACCACGCCGGAAAGCGTACTGTCCGCAGCCAGCCCCAAAGAAGCGCCCTCCGCAATAGCCAGCGTACCGGGTCCGGAAATTTCCGTATGGGAAAGGCCGTCGGTAGCGCCTGTCAGCGTCAATGTTCCGGAAGGAGCGATATCCAGCTTTCCGCCGTTGTCGCCGCCTGCCAGCGCCTGGGCCGTCGCGCGGCCTCCTATTCCAATCACCGCAGGGGAGCCCGCATCCGCGGAATTCAGATGCAGAGCTTCCACGTCAGCCGTGCCGTTGAGCTGAAGCGTTCCTTCTTCCGCAATGATATCCCCGGCCAGCGACACATTCCCGGAGAGGGTGAGTTTGTTCGCTCCCGTTTTGACGAGGTCCGTGTTGGCCGCAGCCCCGTTCAGGCCGCTGATGTCCCCGGCAAAAGAAGTATCCACTCCCGCGCCGTCATGGAAAAGGCTGTTTTGCAGTTCAATGCTTCCCTTGTCCTCCGCCGTATTGGTGACAATCAGGCTGCCCGTGCCCGTCTGGCCCGGCTCAGTTCCCGGTGCGGTCAGGTTTTTGATTACCATGGAGCCGTCCGACTGGACATAAAGGTCCTGGTCCACAATGACGGCCTGGTAGAAGTTGAGGGACTGGTCCGTGACCGGATTGTCCGCGCTGCCCGCGCCATCCACGGAAGACACGTAAACCAGGTCCGTATCACCGGAGAGAACGATGCCGCCTCCGTTGACGCCCACGATGCCGAAGCCCAAAGCGGCGAAAAGCGGGTTAGCCGTTATGTGGCTCTTAAGCGTTTCAAGGTCCTGCGCAAAACTGCCGTTGGTCAGAAATATCTCCAGATTTCCGGCCGCCGTTTTCATGGCATTCATGACGCTGGTGAGGTCCAGCGTCAGCGTGGAACCGTCTTCAAAGGAGATGCCGCCCAGATTGTCCCCCGTGCCCTCAAACTGAACCAGAAAATCCTCTCCCGAGAAGGGATCTCCGGAAATATTGCCCGCTCCCACCGCAAGGTTGCTGTCTGAGCCGTTCACCGTCCAGGTGGAACCCTGCTTGAGTCCGGTGAGCTGCGTTCCGGCAGCAGTGGTGACAACTGACCCCAGTCCGGCGGCATCCAGACCTCCCAGGGCAATATTGCCGGAATCGGCAATCGCATGGACATGAACCTTGTTTGCATCCGTTCCTGCGTAACTTCCGGCGTTCGCCAGCGCTCCGGATTGAATAAGGATATTAGTGGTGGTGGCCGCACCGGAAAGGTCCAGCGTGCCCTTGGCCAGCGTCAGCGTCCCCGTCAGGCCGTTGGCGCGGTCCCCCACGGCAAAAGCGCCGGAGGTGCTGACCGTAAGACTGCCCGCTCCGGCAATGGTTCCGGCCCAGGCGGCGTTGTCCCCGGTTCCGTCGCCCAGCTGGACAGAAGAATTCTGGGAAATATTCAACTCTCCCGTGGTCGTATTCGCCCCGGTAAGAATCAGCTTGTCGCTTCCCTGAATGCTCAGGGAGGCCGTATCAATCACATTCCCGGCATAAAGCAGGTTCCCTGCCGTACCCGTGTAGTTGACGCGGTAGGTTCCGGTTCCTCCCAGGGAAACGGCCTTGATGAATTCGCCCGTATCCAGCGTGGACGCCGCACCGCCGTTGCCAAAGGAAAAGATGGCATTCCCACGGCCGGAATGCACCGTTCCCATAAAACCGGTGAGATCTCCCGTAAAAATGGCCGTCAGAGTCGGGTCTCCGGCCGCCGTTATTCCGAGGTTGGCCCCCGCTTCGCTCGTCAGGCTTCCCGCCAGAACCAGCGTCTGGTTGGAATTGCCGTTCAGCCAGCCCCCAGCAGCCATCACATGGATATCGGCATTAATGGGATCGGCAGCGGAATTGACAAAAAAGCCGCGCCCATCCAGTTCCAGCGTGGCACCCCCGATTGCCGCGGCATTGGCGAAGCCGACTTCATTCCACGCAGCGTTGACGCCGTTGCCAGCCAGCCTCATGGTACCGGTAAAGCCGCTGTTGTCTCCGGTGACGGAATAGCGGCCGCCTCCGGGGAAGGCGCCTCCTTCCTTCTTACCGAGGACCAGTGTTCCGGCTCCGGTAATGCGGCCTGACAGAGTATCCGTATTTACGGAGTTATGGGCACGGTTGTCCTGTATCTGGAGAGTCGCGTTTTCAGCGATGGAAACATTGCCGCTCCAGGTTCGCGTAACGCTATTATCCCCAATGCTATAAAACAGGGTTCCTTCGTTTACGGTGATGGCGCCGGCAAAGGTTCCCCCTTGCACCATATTGATGGTCAGCAGACCATTCCCGAGCTTGACGATATCCTTGTTTCCCAGCTCTTGGGTGTACGTAGCCCAGGATATATTATTCCCGTTCGTATTCACCCGGATGGCCGCCGTACTGGCGGCAGCGTCGATGAGGCCGGAAATATCCTGCGCAGCTCCCGTGCCATACGTGAAAGTGCCTCCACCAAAAATAATATTGTTGGTCGCTACCAGCCCCGTCGTGCCTTCCGTATTCAGCACCAGTTCCCCTCCGTTCAACGTTACCGTGCCGGTGCCCAGGCCCTGAACAACGTTGAGATTAAGGGTGCCGGCCATAATGGTCGTGCCGCCGGAGAACGTATTTGCGCCGGTATTTTCAATGGTCAACACCCCTTCTCCACGTTTAATGAGGGACATCGGTCCCGTCCCGTCCACAAGGGTCCCTGTTCCCGTGAACGTGTAGGCCGTTTCTCCATTGTTGACCGTAAGACGCGCGGAAGAAACATTCCCGTCTATAGTGACGGCGGAGGCGGATATGCCAGCCAGATCTTCAAAATTGGCGGATTTGGAAGCGTCATAGACGATTGCCGTTCCGTCCTTGTCCAGCCAGACGGCTGAACCTCCTGTCGCCGTCCAGGTGCCCGCACTTCCCCCGTTCCAGTTGAGGGCTTCGCCCAACGCCTTGACACGCAGGTAAAGAGTGTTTCCGGACAGTTCCAGGGCATAGGTATAATCTTCGGAAAGACTGCTGGAATCAAAAGAAAAATTGCTGGCCGTCAACGTACCGAAACTGTCTGCCGCAATCAGTCTGTAGTCATTTTCCATCGTCTGGTCCACTCCGCTGATCGTCAGGGTCAGCGTTCCTTCCGTACTAAAGGAGAGCGTGCCGCCCGACTGGATGACAGCGGCGCTGGAGGAATTCAGGCCCGTCAAATCCAGTGTCAGAACGGAAGCCGGGGAAAGAGCCATGTTGCCCGCAGAGGTAAGGCGGGCTCCGGCGCCCATCGTGATGGAGTTGCCGAAGGCCACTCCGCCGGCAAGCCCGAAACTGAGCTCCCCTGCGGAAACCGTCAGCGCATTGGCAAATCCGGCAGAGGAACCGAGCGTAAGTTTGCCCGCTCCGCTCTTGGTAAAAGCGCTGCGGCCATCCAGCACCGTCGCGTTGGCAATAAGGGCGTCCGTCCCTTCCCCCGCGGAAATCTCGTCAAATCCGGAAATCACGGCATTCTCAAACATGTCTTCGCGAGTCACGCCGTTCAGGTTCAACACGCTCCTGGTGACCGTATCTCCCCGGCCCTGACCGGATATGGTTGTCGTTCCGGAGAAAACGGCATCATTGCCCGTCAGGGTCACGCTGGCCAAGGCCGTAGTCAGGGAAGTGCCGTTGACCTTTTGGCCACCCGCATAAATGGAGGCATTATTGAACGTCCCGCCGCTGATGGAAAGACTGGCTTCTCCAATAGTCAATGCGGAATTGGCATTGTTGCGTTCCACGTAAGTGCCCAGGGATATTTGAGCTCCATCGAACGTGCCGCCCGTAATCGTTATATTGGTGGAACCGATATTTCCGGTAAGGGCGGCGGTAGCGGTTCCATTAATGTAGGAGCCGCCCCAGATTTGTCCCGTATACGTCCCGGACTTGAAGGTCAAATTGGTGGAACCTGTAATATTTAATGTGCTCTCTCCCGTTTCCACCCAGCTTCCCCCCGCAATCATGGCCGCTACCGTGTTGCCGCCCAAATCCAGCGTCATATTGGTATCCGCCAGGTTCCAGGCAGATGTGCTTAAACGGGCGCCTGCAAAAATTTTCCTGGTCCCATCTCCGGAAAAAGCAGCGCCTGTGATCGTTGTCGCCACACCCTGCGAAAACAAACTCTGAGCAAAAGTCCCCCCCGTGATTTCTATGGAAGCGGACGAATGCTCTGCAATATTTACGGCAGAACCTGAAGACGTCGCATCGGACAGGCCATACACATTCGCGTTGTACTGGCCTCCCGTAATGCGCAACCTGGCCGTATAGGCGTTCGTCCCGTCTCCCAACTGAACCTGGCCTCTCCCCAGAAGGGCAACGGAACCATTAAAAGTTCCTCCGTCCAGATTCAGAGAGACATTGCCGATAATGGTCGATTTCTGCCCTGCCCCGCGTGTCGTTCCAGCCGTTACCAGCTGGGCGAAAGTCCCGCCGTCTATGGTGAACGTCACGTCCCCCGTATGGCGGAAGGATTCCTGCCCCAGCCCTATGCACCAGCTGCTACTGGGATTGGAAACCGAAATTCCGGCCCATTCCCCGCCATGAATGTTGACGGTATATGTCCCCGTCGTCTGGTAGGCATCATTTTTATTTCCATCCCCCACCAGGGAAAAACCATTAACCGTGCCGGCATTCCGGTCCACATTGAGAGTAATGTCGGCGGACACAATCCGGTCCTGGTTGCTCCACCCCATCAACTGGGCATTGGTATTCAGCAGGGATGTTCCTTCCCCGATATTGATTACAAAGGAATTGTTCCCTCCGATGGTGACGCCTCCGGCAGTGCCCGCAACATTCCATAATTGCAGTCCTGTATAGGTTCCCCCCTCCAGATTGAGAACCCTGTTATAGCCGTCTTGATAGGTTCCGCTTGCCGTAATATCCGTTAAATAAATACCTCCGGGGGAATCCGCCTGGGTCAAGGGCTCCCCTTCCGGCGGCGTAATCGTATATTGGCCGTCAGCAAAAGAAATTGTCGTTTCTCCATTGCCCGTCAACGTATAGTCAGACCATGCCGGAGAAATGAAACAGGACAGAAGAGCGGATAAAAGAACCAGAGGCAAGTGCGGGCGCATAATACTGTAACGTATTGATAATGAATAAAACTATTTGCAAGACTATATTCGTAGTAATAACTAACGGATTTGAAATCCGGAGTCAATGACAATTTTTGGAGCCAAGCCCCTTAGAAACATTGAACGGCCTGAGAGGAAAAGAGGGAAAAACGGGGCCGTCCGTTTCAAAAACCTGCATCATTAATATTTTAATCATTATTTGGGCTTATTTACATCATCTGCGGATTTCAAATCCGGCCACTTATTTAACCCTTTTCCCCCAGCCGACGAAATATGCATGCAGGAAAAAATGATTTCTTTTCTTGCATTCCTGAAGAAGTGCCTGTATAAGCCTCCACGTCCCCGCCGCCAGGCAGGGACGGCATCCAAGGTTATGGAGCGGTAGCTCAGTTCGGTTAGAGCGCCAGCCTGTCACGCTGGAGGTCGCGGGTTCGAGCCCCGTCCGCTTCGCCACCTTGTTCAGAAGAAACAGCCGCCTCCGGGCGGCTTTTTTGCGTTCCAAAAACCAGAATCCCGGAAAACAGCCCGTCTTTCGGGAATGTTTTACTGGAAAAAGGGGCCGGACCCGTTAAAATGAGGGCCAGCATTACCATCATGAGCATACTTTCGGACCGTCTTTCCGAGGAAATACTGCAAGCCCGCCAGCGCGTCTATACCGTTGGCGAACCGACTCCTCTCCAGCGATTGAATCTGCCGGGCATCGAAGCCCCGGTATATGCCAAGAGGGAGGATCTGGGCCCCATCCGGGCTTATAAGTGGCGCGGAGCGTTCAATTGCATGGCCGCATTGAGCCAGGAGGCCCGAAACAAAGGCATTGTGGCGGCCTCCGCCGGCAATCATGCCCAGGGCGTCGCTCTGGCGGCCAGAGTCCTGAACTGCCATGCCACCATTTTTATGCCGCGCTCCACGCCGGAAGTGAAGCAGACGGAAGTGCGCCGCCACGGCGGCAGACATGTGAAGATTATGCTCCACGGGGACTGCTATGACGAGACGGCCGCTGCCGCCCATGAATACGCGGAAACCCACGGCAGCACGTTTGTGCACCCCTATGACGACCTGGTGACCATGGCCGGACAGGGAACGCTGGCGGACGAAGTGGTGATGAGCGGAGAAGGCCCTTTTGACCGCGCGTATGTCGCTATCGGCGGCGGCGGCCTGGCCGCATCCGTAGCGTGCTGGCTGAAAAAGTTCTGGCCCCGCATCAAGGTCATCGGTGTGGAAGGCGTTGACCAGGCTTCCATGAAAACCTCCATTGAACAGGGACGCCGGGTGAACTTGGATTACGTGGACGTCTTCTGCGACGGCACGGCCGTCCACATTCCCGGAGAATTAACCTATCCCCTTTGCCGGGAACTGGTTGACGAGTTCGTGACCGTTACCAATAATGAGGTCTGCCAGGCCATCCGGGCTATGTGGGAATCCTCCCGCGTCGTGCCCGAACCCTCCGGAGCCATGAGCCTGGCAGGATTCCTGAAACAGTGGAACCGGGGCGAAGTACAGCCGGAGGAAAAGAGCTTCGTGGTCATTTCCGGAGCCAATATGGATTTCACCCACCTCACCCAGATTGCCCGGCAGGCGGGCATCGGCAACCACGAAACGCGCTATCTGCGCATTTCCATGGATTCCAAGCGCGGCCAGGTGCTTAAGTACCTGCGCCACATGCCTCAGGATACGACGCTGGTGGATGTGCAGTACGGCAAAACGGAAGGAGACACCCAATACCCCGTGTTCGGCATTGCCGCTTCTGATGAAGACCTGGACACCATCCGCACAACACTGAAGAAGAAGGGAATCGAATTCGAAGATATCAGCGAGGACGACGACGTGCGCTTCCGCATGATCCACTACCAGCCGGAGCTGTGTCAGCACCCCCTGTTCGTCCACATTGAATTTCCGGAACGCGCAGGAGCTTTCCTTGACTTCATGGAACGTATCGCGGATCTGGCTTCCCTCTGTTATTTCAACTACACCTATACCGGAGAACGTGTAGGCCGCGCCCTGGTGGGCATGGAATTTGATACAGCGGAAGACCGGGAAACCATTCGGGAACGCATGAGCGCCTTTTCCAAAAACATCATCAGGTCCATTCGGGAAATTTCCCCCGAGGCCTTCCAGCGGATCATGGGGGGCAGACAGTTGACAGGCAATCATTGACAGTCCACCCATCCAGGGAGCTTGAGAAAGATCGGCTCCCTGTGCTCATCACGGCCTTTTTCTCCCATGCTTCCCCCCGTTATCCTGGCCTCCCAATCACCCCGGCGGCGTGAATTGCTGGAAAAGGCCGGCATTCCTTTTTCCGTTATTGTCCGGGACACGGAAGAACTGAAAGAGGCTTCCATGCCCCCGCAGGAACTCTGTCTGCACAATGCCGCCGCCAAGGCGGAAGCCGTGTTCCGGGAACATCCGGATTCCACCGTCATCGGCGCGGATACGCTCGTTTTTCTGGAAGGCTTGCCTCTTGGCAAACCGGGAAATGAAGAAGAAGCCCGGACTACGCTCCGGAAGCTCTCCGGACACACGCACCATGTATGCACGGCAGTCGCCATCCGTTCCCCGCTGGGCATGAAAGACCTGGCCGTGCTGACGGAAGTGACGTTCCGGAAGCTGACGGAAAGAGACATCCGCCGTTACATGGAACTGGTAAACGTGATGGACAAGGCCGGCTCTTACGCGTTCCAAGAATACGGGGAGATGATTATCTCTTCCGTGCGCGGGGATACGGACAACGTCATCGGACTGCCTGTCAGGGATGTGGTGACATGCCTGAACGGCCTGGGATACCGGTTTTGACCCGGCCACGCACCCGGGATTCAGGAACAGGGGGTTACCTGTCTGCCAGGAATGATCCCAGTTTATTATAAAAGGCCACAGGAAGCACGGCTTCCAGCAAGGTCCCTTCCTCCACATATTCCGTAGAGAAAACCTTGCCTTCACTATGCATGGCGGCCACCAGGTCGCTGCGGGTATAAGGAATCAGGAATCGGGCGCGCCGGACACGGCTTTCCAGCATTTCCACGCAGGCATTCAACAGGTCTCCCGCACCGTTCCCTTCTTTCACGGACATGGCAACCACCCTGCCGCTGAAATGGGGAGCCAGCAGCGTTTCCAGAGCTCCGCGCCGTTCTTCCGGGACCAGGTCCACCTTGTTTAAAACCACGACCATGGGCTTGTCACCCGCACCCAGTTCATCAAGAACCTCCAGAGTCGTTTCATAATGGCGCACGGCTTCCGGGTCGGAAGCGTCCACCACCTGAATCAGGAAATCCGCCAGAACGGCTTCCTCCAGCGTGGACTTGAAAGCCTCCACCAGGCGGTGCGGAAGGTTGCGGATGAAGCCTACGGTATCCGTCAGCAGCAGCGGCTGCCCGTGGGGAAGCTCTATTTTCCGCGTTGTGGTGTCCAGCGTGGCAAAAAGCATGTCCCGGGCCATGACTTCAGACCCGGACACCAGGGACAGGAGGGAGGATTTCCCGGCATTGGTATAACCTACAATAGCAGCCGTAGCGACGGCCTGGCGCTCCCGTTCCTTGCGCTGCGTGGCGCGCTGCCGGGTCACCAGAACCAGTTCCCTTTGGATAGCCTCAATTCTGGCGCGCGCCAGGCGACGGTCCACTTCAATCTGCTTTTCACCTTCCCCCCTGGCTGCTCCGCCGCCGCCCTTGCCGCCGCCGGAGCCTCCGCCCTGGCGGTCCAGATGGTTCCACATGCGGGCCATGCGCGGCAGAGAATACTGCATGCGGGCCAGTTCCACCTGCAGGGTGGCTTCCCGCGTCCGGGCGCGCCGGGCAAAGATGTCCAGAATGACCTCTTCACGGTCAATGACGCATTCGTCAACAAGCCGCTCCCATTCCCTCTGCTGGGAAGGGGAAAGCATATTGTCAAAAACCACACAGTCCGCCCGGCAATCCAGCGCCAGCTGCTTCACCTCCTGCGCCTTTCCGGTACCGCACAGGAATTTGGCGTGCATGTCCCTGGATTTGATGAGGTGCTTTCCTGCAATGCCGATGCCGAGGTTGGAGACAAGGTCTTCCAGCTCATCCAGCATGGCCTGTTTTTCCCCGGCCTCGGAGGGATCGAAGTAAATGGAAACGAGCATGGCCCGTTCCACCATTTCCGGTTTTTCGCGGATTTCAAACATATAGGGAATTTAACGGAATTGCTTGCTGGAGGTAGGCTGGTAATCCTTCAGCGCGAAGTCCGCGGGCTTATGACAGTCACAACCGCATGAAGAGAGGAAGCCGGCCACGCATGCCAGCGTCAAAAAGCTGATCAGTCTCATGCGGCTATGAGACCCGTACGACGTACCCTAGGCAAGCAAATTTTACTTCATCGCCATTACTTTTCTCCAAATCCGGGACACAGGCATTTGACCGGGCCTTTTCCCCTCTCTTCCGGCCGGGGCCAGCCGGAAAAGCACGCGGCAGGGACAAAAACCTCCCGGCGGCAGCCATCCGCCGCCTTTCAAGGGACCTTATCCCCTACCGGAATCAACTTGATTTTTCATCGCCTTCCGGCAACCCTTCCCCCTCCTCCAGACTGCTCATCCATAAATTCCATTTTTCAATGAAAGCGCGGTCCATCTGAAGCAATGCTTTTTCCTGCTGTGCGGCGGAAATGGTTCCCGTCAGTCTGCCAAAAATAAGCAAAGGCTTGGCATACGTATCCGCCAGGGGAGAGAATTCCGCAGGCTGCTTCTGGCGGCATTCTCGCGCCAGAGCATGCAGGGAGTTGAACGGAAGCGCGTCCCAACTGACCTGGTACGCGCCGCTTCCTTCCCTGCTGTCCTGAGGTTCCACGGTCAGCAGATGCCCCTTCATCCCTTTCAGGCGCACCCTGGAGCCATCTTTGAGCGCCAGGGGTTTCCCCGGCCTCTTTTCCAGCAGTGCGGGCAAAAGTTTCTCCATGCGGGAGAACAGCGGCAGCATCCGGTCCGTCATTTCCCGCCGCATGGCCAGACGGGCCTTCACCTCAGGAGAGGAAATGATTTTTTCCGCCTCGCCATAAACAGCGGAAACTTTCTCATAATCACCGCTTTTCTTCATCACATCCTCCGCTTCCCGGCAGATGTCCTCATAGCTTCTGGATTGGGCGGCCAGCAGGATTTCCCTTCTCTTTTCCTCCTCCAGTTCTTTTTGCCTTTCCTCCTCCTTTTGCCTTTCAGCCGCCTTCACGGCTTCCGCAGCCTCCCAGTCCCGGGCAGCCTGGTACCGCATCCTCAAATGATCCAGTATTCCTTCCAGCGCGGCATAAGCCGGAGACATGGAAGGGATGTCTCCAATCATCATCTGTTCCCGCAAAAAGTCCGCCGCGGACCGCTTGGCCTCCACTTCCGCCACTGTTTTTTCCGGCATGTCCTGAAGACGTTTCAAGCGCGCGTACTGATCCGTATACATTTCAAGATTGCTGAGCCACGCAGAAGCCAGCTCACGCACGTTCCTGTCCCGGTCGTCTGCCGCATCAGCAGCCACCCGGTCCAGAAATTCGCCGTATTCCGGCCATCTCCCGGCAAAGTACCAGGATTTCAACGCCATGCCCACATAGTAATGCACGGCCAGATCGGAATTGGAGCGCAGTCCCGGCATCCGGGAAGACCAGTCCGCGGAACTCAGGTACATGATCAGGTTGCCGATGTCCCCAGAGCGTTCCAGTTCCTCAGGGTCCTCGCAGGCTTCCATCTTTCCGCCCAGTTCCTCCAGACGCTCCACCCCTTCCGGGAACTGGCCGCGCACCCACATGCACAGCACCTGGTTTAACCCGGCCCACAAAGATGTGGAAAGGGGGCAGTCCGGCTGGGCCGCCAAATCGCCGAACATGGCGGCGGCTTTCACCAGATCCCCACGGTTCAGGGATTCCTGGGCCTCGTTAAACAGTTTGCCAAAGCGTATGCTGCGCTCCAGCCGCGATTCCTCCCCCCTGCCTTCCGGGACCGTTCCAGCCGCAGGAGAAATGGATGGAGACGGAGTGGCGGGAGAAGAGGCTACGCCCTCCCTCCACTCCGCCCATCCCCAAACGCCCCATGCCAAAGCCGCTACGGAAGCAATGGAAGAGGCTACGACCATGCGGCATTTCCTGCGCCGTGCGCGCCGCGCCTCCACCGAACGCCGCTCCGCCCAGGTGAGACCGGATTCCTGCATGGCCCGGGCATATTCCTCCAGGGCCTGCTCCACGGCATCCATCAATTCGGGATAGGAAGAAAACCTGTCTTCCCTGTCAAAAGCCATCAGCCTGTCCACAATGAAACAGGTCATGGGAGAAACGTCGTTCACCACCTGCTCCAGGCGAGGGAGATTTTTTTTGTTCTCCAGAAGAATATCGGAAGACTGGGAGGCGTCCACACGGGGAGGCAAGCCTACGAGCAAATGGTACATGGTAGCTCCCAGAGCGTACATGTCCGTACGGAAGTCCTCCTCTCCGCGCAACAGCGTTTCCGGCGCGGCATAATAAGGGGTGACCCATATTTCCCGCTCCATATCGGATTCACTGTGAAGCAGGGACAGGCCGAAGTCCACAATCTTGGCGTCCCCGTCAGGGGACAAAAGAACGTTGGCGGGCTTGATATCCCTGTGCATGAGACCCGCATTCCACGCGGCGTCCAGCCCGCGCACGATATCCTGCGTCAGGCGCAGCACCCTGTCTTCCGGCACACGTTCCTCCGCGGCGATCAAGGCGTCCAGTCCATTGCCTTCCACCAGTTCCATGGCAATGTAAAAAAGGCCCTGGTCACGTCCCACGGCATAAATTTTCACCAGGTTTTCATGGGAAACCCGCGCCATGATCCGGGCTTCCCGTTCAAAACGTTCACAGCGCAGGGCATCTCCGGCATAGGTATCGTTCAGCACTTTCAGGGCCACTTCCCGCCCCAGAACGGCATCCTCCGCACGGAACACCACGCTCATGCCGCCTTTTCCCAGCTTTCCGGTAATATGGTAGGGCCCCATACGCGTTTTTACGCGCGTCAGCGCCTGGCAGCCCGGGCAAATGGCGTTGGCGTACAGCGGCAGCAGGGAAATATCCATGGGCTGTCCGCACGCCGGGCAATTGACGATGTTTTCTTGCTGGGGAACCATGAACGCAGGGCGGCGGAACGGGAATCAAAAAAGGAAGGGGGAAAAGCGGCGCAGATTATCCGAATCATCCGGCTCCCTTCCGAATATGAGCAGGGAGGGACCCCGGACAGGGCCCCTCCCGCAAATTTGATTTACTTCCGTCAGGCGAGAGCCGGAAGAGAAGCGGCGGCTACGGCCTGGCCGTGGCGCTTGGTCTTTTCATCCGGCACGCGGAGCTGGATCTTCAACTCGGGGAATTCGGTGCTCAGCACTTCTTCCGCCTTGTCAATGATGATCTGGCCGCCGTCTCCGGAAGCCACACGCCCCAGGAAGAGCAGATTGCGGATGTCATAGAATCTGGCGTAGTGGGCAATGGCATAGCCGAAGTGCACGCCGATGGTTTCATAAATCTTGCGTGCGCGTTCGTCGCCTTCCGCCATCGCGGCCTGAACCTTTTTAAGCTGTTCCGGGAAGGGCATTCCTTCAAACTGGAAGCCGGCGCGGGGGGCCAGGCGGGCCACAGCCTGCTGGGAGAAATAAAGGGCGCCTACGCCCATATCCTTGGACCATTCGTCCACGCCGCCTTCTTCCGAGTAGTCCACGGGGGCGAAAGCCAGTTCATTCAGCCAGGGCTTGATGTGGCCTTCCGGGTCCACATAGCCGGCAGCCTCGGAGGTGCCCATGGCTACGCCGAGCACGGCGTTGTCGTTCATGCCCATGGCGCCGGCGAGAGCGGTAACTTCACCGTCATTCACCACTTCAAAGGGAATGTTGTTCCATTTTTCTTTCTGGAGGGTGCGGAATACCTTGCCGAGGGTCTTTTCAATGTCTTCCTGGCTGACGCCGCGGAACAGGGAGGAAGTGCGCACTTCACTGTTGATGATTACGCCTGCGGAGGATCCGCCGATGGCGTCCACCCGGGGGAGATGAGCGGCGGCGCGTTCCAGGGAGTCCTGAATTCCGTCAATATGATACTGGGGATCCTTCTGGAAGTAAGGGTCCCAGACCACTTCCTCGGAATAAACCACTTCCCCATTCACCACGGCGGCGCATTTGCGGTCGGAACCGCCCAGGTCAAAACCGATGCGGCATCCGTCCAGGTTGCGGCCCAGCGTCATGGAGCCGGAGTATTCCTCGGGAAGCTCTTCCAGGGAAACCTTTTTCACTTCAATCGGGGAGCCGTAAATCTTCTTGCCGATGAAATCCCAGTCGAATTCGCGGATACCGCCCTTGCAGTAGCGGGAGGCCAGCATGTCCGCAATAGCGTCATCCCCGGCAACGAGGATGATATTGCCGCCCTTCTGCCACAGCAGGAATTTCACAATGCGCTCCACATAAGTCTCATTCAGGGCAATGTTTTCTCCGGTATGGGGAAGAAGCTTGCCGGACCAGCGGAAGCAGGTCCCGTCATTGCGGGTCAGAGCGATATCCACTTGATGAGAAGCGGGATCGGCGGCGGCTTTGGCTTCAAAAGCTTGATTCCAAAGAACGGCCGGCACGAAGCCGGGATCCAGCACAGGCGTGATTTTGGGTTGAATATTCATGGCGATAATCCGTTGGAAACGTAGCATACCCGCTTTTCCTTGAAAAGTATTCATTCCCTTTCCTCATGATTTTTTTTGCGGGACGCGGGGCGATAGCTCACTTTCTGCTGGAAAATCACCGTGTTTCCACTAAAGAAACAGGAGCTTTTCTTCCGGCCCGGCCCTCTGGAAGGGGAACCCATTCCACACATGCCTATTCCATGAATGAATTAACGGACCAGCTTATTACCCTGTTTTCCTCCATCCTGATTACCGTCATGTCCCTCACCGTGGCGGTAAATATCTTCCGCCGGAGCCACTCCCCCAATACCCGGCATCCTCTGCAATGGAGCATTCCCGTAGGCCACCTGGACATGCTGGACATCGCCATGTGCGGCATCATCGTGCTTTACTTCAGCCTGGGGGCTCTGCTGGCGGCCGCCACGCCTCCGGGGGCTTCCGCTCCGCCCAGCACGACCAACATGGAGCTGGACGGCTACAAGGTCTTCAACGGAACCTGCCTGAATCTCATTCTGGCCTTCGTCCTGCTGGTTCGCATGTTCCACACGGGCAGGATGGAGGCGCTTGGATTGAAAAAACATTCCCTGAAGGCCCTTCTCTACGCTCCGGCTGCAGGCTATCTGCTGGTGCTGGTCATCCATTTCCTGCTGGACAAGGCGGGCCTGTTCCAGTGGATTGAACAGGTCACCAACGCACCGGCCGAACAATCCATTGTTTCCGTGCTGAGGCACTCCAGCGACATCCCCCTGATCACGGTCATCTGCTTCAGCGCCGCCATCGCCGCTCCTCTGGTGGAGGAACTTATTTTCCGCGGCTATCTGTACCCGATCATGAAGAAGTACACGGGCGTCTGGTTCGCCCTGATCACCACCTCCCTCCTCTTCGGCATCATCCACGTCAGCCTGGTGCCGTTCATCCCTCTGGCAATCTTCGGAGCCGTACTGGTGCTGCTGTACGAATACACGGGCAGCATCTGGACGCCCATCATCGCCCATTGCATTTTCAACACCGCCACTCTCATCAACATCCTGTACCCCGGCATCCTTCTTCCGTATGGAACCTGAGCCCAGCATCCGGCAGACGGGGGAAGACGCGCTGGTAGCCCGTCTCCTGCCCTTGATGCCTTCCAATTCCGCCCTGGTGACGGGGCCTGGAGATGACTGCGCCATAGTCCGGGGAGCAGGGAACCGCCAGCTGCTCCTGAAAACGGACTGCGTGGTGGAAGGCATGCATTTCCTGCCCGGAACGGATCCGGAACTGATCGGGAGGAAAGCGCTGGCACGGGCCGTCTCAGACATAGGAGCCATGGGCGGAACGCCTCTGCACGCTCTGATAACCCTGTTCGTGCACGCAGACCGCCCCACCTCCCAGGTGGAAGGAATTTACCGGGGCATGGGGCGGCTGGCACGGCAGTTCGGCATCAGCATCGCCGGGGGGGAAAGCTCCGGCCTGCCCAGGGACGGGCTTATCATCAACGTGGCCCTGACCGGGGAAGTGGAGGAAGGCAAAGCCGTACTGCGCAGTACGGCGCGGGCGGGGGATCTGATTGCCGTTACGGGAGTGCTTGGCGGCAGCTTCCCCACCGGGCACCATCTTTCCTTCATGCCGCGTGTCAGGGAAGGAGGCATCCTGGCCTCTTTCGGCGTAGCCACCTCCATGATGGACCTTTCCGACGGGCTGGGAACCGACCTTCCCCGGCTGGCGGCCGCCTCCGGGCTGGGGTTCCGTATTCATGAAGAACTCCTTCCCGTGCGCCCGGGGTTCACGACGGCACAGGCTGTGGGGGATGGGGAGGATTACGAATTACTGGTAACCTTCCGTCCCGGCGACCGCGAACGGGCGGCACGGCTGGCCGCGGAGCATTTTCCGGAAACGCCTCTCACCGTCATCGGGGAAATGACTGCGGAAACGGCCTCCGTCCTTCCCGCGGGTTACAGGCACTTCAACTAGCCCGCAGAAAAACCGGAGAAGGAACCAGGCAAAACGCCCGCGAAATTATTCCGCCGTTTTTTCTTCCTCTTTCTCCTGCTGCATGTAAGGCAGAAGCTGCTCATAAGCAGCCCTGCCCAGGTAGCGCTTGATGGAACGCTCCGGCGTTTTGAAAATGTCCACCAGAATCAGGCAGTCCAGCACGTCGCCAAAATGCTTGTCCACGCTGAAGGAAAGAATTTTGCCGTTCAATTTCAAATATTGGCGGAGCAATACGGGAATGCCCCTGCCGTCTTCCTCTATATCAGCCACCAACTGGGACAGGCCCTGGGCATCTGCCAGACCCAGAGGGAGGATGCATGATTCCGACCTCTTCAGGTCCGCTTTGCGGGGCGGATTGTAGGCTTTTACCTCATGCACCAGCACGGGCTCCATTTCATGCGCCTTCAGATAGGAGACGATAAGGGCCCGGGAAAGGTTGGTGTAATCACGGGAAATGCTGACCGTACCGAACAGGTAGCGGTAATGGTGGTTGCGGGCCATGAACTGGCCGATTCCCTCCCAAATAAAACCAAGAGCCAGAGGCCTTTTCTGATATTCCGGGACAATGAAGGCGCGCCCCATCTCCAGAGAACGGCCCAAGATCCGCAAGGCGGCGGGGGAAAAGGAAAAGTATTCCCCGTTGTACAGCCCTTTCACACCGTAGCGGGCGAGGATTTTGTCCGTTTCCCCCATACGGTAGGCGCCTACGATTTTCCGGTGCGTTCTGTCCCACAGGAACAGGTGCTTGTAATGGTTGTCGTACGTATCCAGGTCGCACGCCTTGCCGGAACCTTCCCCTACCTGGCGGAAGGTATATTCCCGCAAACGCCCTATTTCAATAAGGATATTGGGGATTTGCAGGGCATCCGCCACGTACACGTCCCAATCTCCATTTTCCTGGCGGGCATGCAGACACTCCGGGGGTAGCGCGTCAATTTCCGCCTGCATGTCCTGCACGGAAACGGGGGAGATCAGCGCGGCCATCTTTGCCTTCCGGTCTTTTTTGTGCACATGGGGGCGGCGGCTCTTTTCATAACTCTTACCCAGCAGGTAAGTGCGCAGACGGAGATGGGAGACCATAGCTTCATCGGAATCATACTGCCCAAGCTGGCTGAACGGAATGGGCTTGCCCACCACGATGCGGTGCGTCCGGCGGCCGTCGCGTCCCACTTCCCGGGGAAGGAACGCCACGCGCGCCTTGCGGTTAATCAGGGAAATTCCCTGGAACAAAAGGCTGTTGCGGCCCGGAAAATATACGGGCACCACCGTCGCTTTCGTCATCCGGATAATGGCGCCGATATTCGCGTTCCAGGGGTCGTCCGTCACCCTCTTGTGGGTCAGGGAAAAACTGGAAGCCGTGCCGGCGGGGAAAATGCCCAGCACGCCGCCCTTCCGCAGCCAGGAAATCATCTTGCGCATGCCGGAAAGGTTCTTGCGTTTGGCGTTCTCATCCTCATACACATCCACTTTGATGAGCCAGGGATCCAGTTCCCGGCACAGGGAAAGCTGCTCATTGGCCAAAATACGGACGTCTTCCCTCACGCGGGTCAGCAGCTCCCCGAACATGATGCCGTCCGACAAGCCGTGCGGATGATTGGCGACGACGACGACAGGCCCTTTCTTAGGGATATTTTCCAGATCCCCCGGACGCAGCTGCAACTTCAGATTCAAGTACCTGGAAGCAAGCTGAAAGAAATTTTCCTGAGAACCGGATTCCTTGTCGCGCACAATCTTGTCGTACGCCTTGTTCAGGCGTTCCAGGCCCAGCAGCTTTTCGGCGGACGCGGCCACCAGGGCAGGCAGACGCGTATTCTCGTCCAAAATGTCTCTGATATCCACCATTTTCGGGTGTTTGAGCTGGGCCATGCCCCGCTGTATAACGGATTTACAGGAAAAAGTGAAACTCTTTTTGCAACGCCCTCCGGAACGCAGTCTTGATTTCCAAGGGACGCAAAGCTATAATCCAAGCGGCTTTAGCCCCCATTTCCAACTCAGAAGACACTCATGCATCCAGCCATCGCCATTGACGGTCCCGCCGCCTCCGGAAAATCTACCGTCGCCAAGCTCATCGCGGACCGCCTCGGTTATACGTTCATCAACACCGGGGCCATGTACCGGGCCGTCACCTGGTACATGCTGGAACAGGGCATCAACCCCGCGGATACGGCGGCCGTGCTGGAATCCCTGCCGTCCGTGCCCCTCTCTTTCGGCAAGGACGGCAGCCGGTCCGTAGTTCTGTGCGGGCAGCGCGTGCTGGGAGAAGAACTCACAAAACAGCAGGTCAACGACCACGTTTCCACCATCGCGGCCATTCCGGAAGTGCGCGCCCTGCTGGTGGAACGGCAGCGGGAATACAACCGCCGGGAACCTGTCGTGATGGAAGGCAGGGACATAGGCACCGTGGTTTTTCCGGATACGCCGTTCAAGTACTTCGTCACCGCCTCCGAGGAAGTAAGGGCCGCGCGCCGCGCCGCAGAAGGCCTGACGGACTCCATCGCGGAACGGGACCGCAAGGACTCCTCCCGCGCCACCGCCCCGCTGGCGCAGGCGCCGGACGCTCTGCTGGTGGATACGTCAGACATGACGATTGACCAGGTCGTCCGTTTCATCACCGACAACATCCAACAAAAACTCTCCTCCAGATGAACTCTTTCTACTGGGTTTTCTACACGCTCTTCAAAAGCATTTCCAAAGCTTTCTTCTCCTGGAAAGTCGTCAACCGGGAAAAACTCATCGAAGACGGCCCCGTGCTCATCGTCAGCAATCACCAGAGCTTTCTGGACCCGCCCATGCTGGGCATTTCTTATGAGGACGGCATCTATTTTTTCGCACGCAAGACGCTGTTCCAGGGTATTTTCAAATGGGCCCTCCCCCTCTGCCAGGCTATCCCCATTGACCAGGAAAACCCGGATGCCGCCAGCCTCAAGCACGTGATACGCCTGCTGAAATCCGGCAAGCGCGTACTTGTGTTTCCAGAAGGCTCCCGCACGCCGGATGGTGAAATCCATGACGGCATGGGGGGAATCGGCCTCATCCTGAGCAAAACGAAAGTTCCCGTGCAGCCCTTACGCATCAGCGGCGCGTATGAAGCCTTTCCCATCGGCGCCCGGTTTCCCAAACTCCGTCCCGTCACGGTCACGGTGGGAGACCCCATCCCTTTCACGCCGGCGGAACTCAACGCCAGAGGAAAAGATGCGTACCAGCACCTGACGGACAGAATCATGGACGCCATCCGCTCCCTTCCTGCGGAATAACCCCTTTCCCGGCCCCATGATCTCCAGGCTGAAATTAATGGACTTCCGTTGCTACGGAAGCTTCTCCTGGCAGATCCCGCAGCAGGGGGCCATCATCCTGGGAGACAACGCCCGGGGAAAAACCAGCCTGCTGGAAGCCGTTTGCTTCCTGCTGCGCCTGCAATCCCCGCGCACGGCCCGGACCGGGCCGCTGGCCTCCCACGGAAAACAATCCTTCGGCATCCGCGGAGAGCTTCCGGGACAAATCCGGCGCATCCTGTGGGCGCCGGACGCGCCGGACCTCCGCGTCAACGGAGAGCCCCGCAAAGACCAGCGCAGCTACCTGGCGGACAGCTATCCCGTGGTATGGATGGGGAATGACGACCTTTCCCTGGTGCAGGCCGGCGCGGACGCCCGCCGGAAATACATGGACTTTCTGGGCAGCCAGTGGCACCCAGGCTACAGACTGGCCCTGTTCAGCTACCGCCGGGCGCTGAAAACGCGCAATTACCTGCTCAAGCACAGGCACCGGGACAAACTCCAGCTGGACGCCTACACGCGCCAGCTGGCCCTGCACGGCACGGAACTGAGAAACCTGCGCGCCCATCTGCTGGCGCTCCTGGCGCCCCATATCGCCCTGGCCTACCGCAATATCGGCGGAAGGCAGGAACAGGTCTCTATCGCTTACCGCGCCTCGGAGGAAGGAGACCTGTATGAACGGCTGTGCGCCTCCATGGACCGGGACATCCGGTACGGGCAAACCCAGAACGGCCCCCACCGGGATGACCTGGACATCACGCTGAACGGAAGAAACGCCTCTCAATTCGCCTCCGAAGGGCAGCAGCGCACCACCGCCATCTCCATGAAGCTGGCGCAGTCTTCCCTTCTGACGGAAGAAACGGGACATACGCCCATCCATCTGATTGACGATGTCTTTGGGGAGCTTGACCCCACGCGCCGGATAGCCTTTCTGCAGTCGCTTCCAGCGGACGCGCAGAGCCTCATCACCACCACCCATCTGGACTGGCTGCACGATGCTCCTTGCCCCCTGCCAGCCTTCCGGCTGGAGAATGGAACACTTGCCCCCCTCTGAAAAAGCGCGGACAGGAATAATGAACAGGCGTCCGCCTGCGGCCATTTCCAGGACGCTATTCCTTCACCCATACGTTCAGGATTTCCACAATATACATCTTATGGAAATCCCCGGCGGCATACCACTCCGGCACAATGGTTTTATCCAGAAAAGCTCCCGGATTGAGAGGCTCCGCGTACAGCTTGCGGCACTCCAGCACCAGGCGCGCTTCCGTAAAACTTACATTGCCGTTCTCCGTTACATATGGCGTCAGGCCGGAGGCGGCCACCTTGTCCGTATCCCGTCCGCTCGTTGTTCCGCACACGGTCAAAGCCTTATGGTACTCATGGCTGAAAAAGGAAAGCGTCATCTCGTCCCCGGCCTCAATAAAACGGAAAGTATGGCGCTGGGGGCGGATAACTACAAACGCCACGGGCTTCTTCCACATGATCCCCAACCCGCCCCAGCTGGCCGTCATCATGTTGAAATGCTCCGGGGAACCCGCCGTCACCAGCATCCAGTCGTCCCCAATCAATTGCACGGCATTATCCTGAATCTCTTTTGGTTCAATCTTCTTCATCATCGTCTCCAACGTTCGTTCACAACCTATCCTACACCCCTCCGTCCATATGTCAAAGCTGTGGAGCGGCCGGGATGACGCGGGAAGGCAATCTCCCGCCCCGCCGGGAGCGCCCTCCGTTTGGAGTTGCATTTCCTCAACGGCGGCCCTAGCATTTCCGGGATGAACCACACCGCGCTGGAAGACAAGCTGGGTTACCGTTTCAACAATCCGGATCTGCTCGTTCAGGCCCTTACCCACCCCAGCACGGACAGCAGGCCGGAAACGCGCCGGGCGTATGAACGGCTGGAATTCCTGGGAGACGCCATTCTGCAGCTGGCCGTCACACAGTACCTTTACCACCACATGCCCCAATCCCCGGAAGGGGAACTGACCCAGCTGCGCGCCCGCACCGTCAGCCGCGCCAATCTGGGTAAATACGGCTTTATCTTGGAGCTGGACAAATACATTGCCCTGGGGAAGGGGGAGGAACGGGCCGGCGGACGAGGCAAAAATTCCATCATCGCCAACACATTTGAATCCGTCTTCGGAGCCATGTCCCTGGATTCCGACTATGAAACGGCCAAGGCCGTGGCCCTGCGCGTCCTCCATGAAGCTCTGGATTCCGCGGCCAGCCATCCCAAGGAAATCAACCCCAAAGGGGAACTCCAGGCCATTCTTCAGGACATCCTGCCCGAAACTCCTTCCTATAAGACGGAAGAAAAAGGGCCGAGAGACGCTGAAAACCGTTTTGAATCCCGCGTTTTCTGGCATGGTCACGCCATTGGTGCCGGTTCCGGGGCCAGCAAGAGAAAGGCGGAGGTAGCCGCCGCCGCAGACGCCCTGGCCGCCAGGGCATGGCTCCGCATGACCTTGTAACCGCCAAAGGAGGACGGGTGTCTATTTTGTCACCCTTAAGCCTTGGACACTCCTGCGGCTGGTTTGATAGACAGAAGCCGTCTCCGCAAGAAAGAACCTTCCCCGGAAGACCTTCCCACAGACAAACCAGCCATGGAAAACCAATGAAGACCTATACTCTCCCCGTCATCGGCATCATGACTTTCGGAGCCTCCGCCTTTGCCGCGGCCGCGTCCTCTACAGGAAACGCTCTGCCGACCCGCGGCAGCTTTTCCGCCTGCAAATGGCTCGGCGACCGTTTCAAGTGGTTCAACGCGGAACGGGATCATAAAAATCTCTACATCCAGGAATTCAACGTTTCCCTCCGCATGCAGTACGGCCTGGACTGGATTGACCCGAACGGCGAAGACCGCGTGATGGGCGAAAAGGAAGGCAACGGCCGCCGCTTCAACGATGAATGGCGCCGCTTCCGCGCCGGGTTCAACATGAAGTTCCTGAATAACTTCAAACTCAACAACGTCTGGAACATCGGCGGCATGGACGGCCTGGAAAGCTACAATGCGAAAGCCAACACATGGAACGCCTCCGACCAGACCTGCTCCCTTTACGAATTGAATCTGGAATACAACGGAGGACCCGTCACCTATGCCATCGGCAAAATAAAGCCGCGCATCACCGGGGAATACCGAACATCCTCCTCCGCCATTCTGACCATGGAACGTTCCATGCTGGTCAACCAGCTCCGCCCGGAAACCAATTACGGATTCCAGGTGAACAATTCCGACAAAAAGGACAAACTCGGCTGGGCCGCAGGCGTCTGGCTGAACGGCAACGGAAGCGCCGGGACCGGCACGTCCAACAACCGCATTGAACCCGCTTTCAACTCCCGGGACAACTGCTTCATCACCAGCACGCTGAGCTATGACACCTCCAACAACGTTTTCCTGAAGAAAAGCCGTCTGTGGCTGGATTACGCCCACAATTTCACCAAGTGGGGGGACGACGCCCAAAACAAGGCGTATGAAAAACTGACCGGCTACGGCTTCAAATCCAAATACCAGGGCACCGGAGCCAGGGACGTGGTAGCCCTGACATGGGAAGGCTCCCAGGGGAATTTCTCCCTGATGACCGAAGTCATGGCCGGCTTCAACGTCATCGGCATGAAGGCGGGGGCTGAAAACGTCTTCGGCGTGACCGTCATGCCGTCCTACAAGTTCACCCCCCACTGGGAAGGAGTGGTCCGCTACCAGATGGCGGCGGGCAGCAACGCCGTAAAATGGGAAAAACGCTATACGCAGAACTCCACTTATTCCGGCACCTCCGACTGCATGCAGGCCCTGTACCTGGGCGTCAACTACTACATTTTCGAATGCAGCCCGAACATGGCCAAGATCATGGTGGGCATCGAATACGCCCATTCCAACGGCACGGACGCCAGCCGGCAGAAAGGCTTTACCGGATGGAGCTACAACATCGCCTTCCGCACCAACTTCTAATTGCCGGACGGCATCATCCCATCAACAGCTGGCCGCCTCTGTTCAGGGGCGGCCATTTTTAATGGCGTGGCGCCCCGCATGGCAGTTCCCCCAAAAAACGGCGGCCGTCATTTCCGTAATGCCTTCCATATTCAAATACCTGGTTCTTAGCAAATCGGAAGAGGCATGCCCCATTTCCATCTGCAATACATGCAGATTCTTGAAATGCCTAGCAAAATAACTGGCAAACGTATGCCTTAACATATCCGCGGGCCACTTCTTTTCCTTCCCGTCCCACCCGGCCTGCCGTCTCAGCTCCCTCCACTTCGCCGTCCAGTTGCGCGGGCACACGCTCCCCGCCCTGAATCCCATGGCAACCGCTCTTTTCAGCAGGCTTCCCAACACCGGCCTGATCGTCACGACGCGCGCCCCTCCCGTCTTGCTGTGGCGAGCCCTCAGGGAAACCATCCCCTCCCGTAAATTAATCTGCGCCCAATCCAGCCTTCTCACCTCTTCCGGGCGGATGCCGGCATACAGCATCAGCCCAACCGCGGCCAGGCACGCCCCTCCGGCATATTCTTCCGCCGCCGCCAGCAACCGGCGCATTTCTTCCAGCGACAGCACGGGAATAGGGTGCTCCTCCAGCCTCGGCAGATCCACATGCGCCACCGGGTTTTCCGCACACCACCCCCGTTTCACGGCCGTTCCGAAAATACCGCTGAGCACCAGCCGGGCCTTATGCCTCTGACGGAGGGCGTCAAATGATTTTTCCAGGCAGGCGAGGCATTCCCGGGGCGTGATAAAGCGTACGGGCCTTCGGGCTATTTCCGGACAAAACCTCAACAAACGCCGGCTGATATAACGAAAATCATCCCTAGTTCTTTTTCTGCGATCTTGCCGAGCCTCCATAGCCTCATCCACGGCTTTCCTGAACACTACCGTTTTTCCTCTGGCAACCAGGGCTTCCTCTCCCAGCCGGATGCATTCCCTCGCCCTCTTCCATCGGCTGCCGCGCCCCTTGCTGGCTTGCAGCAATTCATGCGCCAGCTGGGCGGCTTCCACCACATCCAACCCTGTCTTTTTTAAAATGGCCAGCGCCGCATGATCCGTTTCTGAAATTTCCTCTTTCATTTTATCTATTTTGCAACGGTTTCGGAATCCGTAGTCAAGTAAAAATAGTCGTTTATTAATCAAAAGGTTCGGCAATTCCATTGATGATGTTTCACCGCACCGTCATATCAGCAGTTCTCTTCCAAACAGTTTGATGACAAAGAGGACGCAGGAATTCCTATACGGATTCCGAATTCGCTAGCCGTAAAAGCGGGTCTTCTTTTTGGGCATCCACAGTTGCATGACGCTGCACGGAACCTCCCGTCAAAAGAAGGCCTGTCAAAATAATTAATTGAAATCCAATCATGAAAAAACTCCTCATTCTGCTCTCATCCTCCGCCCTTCTCTGCAGTTGCGGCGGCGGCCTTTCAGACCGGCCCATGGGAATGCTGTACGCCAACGTGTCAGACCCCGTCGCTGTCACCAGCTCCTCCGGTTCCCGCACCGGGGTGGCCACGGCTACTTCCTACCTCGGTCTGGTTGCCGTGGGCGATTCCTCCGTCTCCGCCGCCAAGGCCCAGGGAGGCATCAGCACGGTCTCCAGCGTGGACGTCAAGCGTGAAAACATCCTTGGCGTCATCAGCAAGTACACCACCACCGTCAAAGGCAACTAATCCTCTTGCGGTGTCTTCATACAGCCGCGCGCCGAAAGGCGCGCGGCCCCCTCGCTCATCGTTTTCCCTTTCTATTACCTGTAACTTCCAATTTTCCAGAACGCCATGAAATTACATCTCCCTATCACTCTCCGCAGAACACTGCTCTCCCTGCTCCTTCCGGTTATAGGCATATCCCCGTCCATGGGCACCGATCTTTTCGAGAACTCTGAAGAAACGCTGTCTTTCAGTAATAACAGCCGTCGCTTTTATTATGATTTAAATTCGTCCGATCCCCCTACATTACTTTTATCCTTTCAGAATAATCAGGCCATAGAATTTCTCAATAACAGCATTAACGGGAAGGATGGAGCAGCAATTAGCGTAGTTCCAACGGGCTATGGCAACTCCAAGGGACAGGTGGCATTTTCAGGTAACGCTGGCTCCATCAAATTCATCAACAACACAACAACCAATAACGGCGGAGCAATAGCTGGTGGATGGCTTGGGCTGGCATTTGAAAACAATCTCGGAGAAATCCGTTTTGAATCAAATCATGCTGGCTCATATGGTGGAGCTATTTCCGGAAGAAGCGGGAATGTATTCACGTTTCAAAACAATAACAACATTATCTTTCTGAATAACTCGATAACCGCCCTTAATAGTACTTCTGATAACTACGAATCAGTCGGAGGAGCTATTTACACTTGCGGAACTGTCCAATTTGACGGAAATAACCAGGTTGTCTTTACCGACAACAATGCTCAGTCCGCCGGCGCCATCTACGCCGCAAACCTAAGCATTACCAACACACAGGAGGAAGTCCGCTTCAACGACAACAAAGCAACAGGAGAGCTTCATCAGCCGGAAAATGCTCATGGGGGGCGCCCTATATATCCATTACGATAATCAAACCTTCCTGTTCGACATCAGCGCCAATGCCCAGGTTACCTTTGAAAACAATACCGCGACAGGCAGCGGAGGGGCCATCGCCCTGCATGGGCTAGGCAACAGCAACCAAATACCTGTGTTCCAGAAAAACGGAGCACTATCTTTCATTAACAACTCCTCAGGAAATGACGGCGGCGCCATTAACAATGGTGGCGATGATCGCATCATCTTTCAAGAAAATGAAACCATCTCCTTTGAAGACAACACGGCTAAAGGAAAGGGGGGAGCCATATGCGCCAACTCAAGCGTAGGCATCATCTCTTTCACAGAAAATAAACTGGTCTTCTTCACGGGCAACAGCTCAGGAAGCGCAGGTGGGGCCATCTGTGCCAGCAGCGGAACCGTCTCCATCGTCAACAATGAAACCGTTGAATTCCGGGGCAACTATGTAAAACAATACGACGGGGAAGGGAATCTCACCGGAGCCGTACTCAACAGCATCAATGGTACTCCTGAACTTTCCACCCAGGCGAACGGCGGGACCATCACCTTCTACGATCCCGTCGTCAACGCGAGTAGTGTCCACTTTGATCTGAACCGCTATGAAGACAGCAACGGCAATACCGTGACGGGAACCGGGGACATCATCTTTTCCGGCAAATATGCGGAAGAAGATTTAACGGCTATTTTCCAGACGCTGGGGCTGGACGCAACCGGAGCAACGTTCCGGAGCTGCCTGGAAGACTCCCTGACTTCTTCCTTCAAGGTCGGCGGCAAATTCACTCTTCATGGAGGTTCCCTGAAAGTCACGGATGGAGCCATTTTGAAGCTTCTTGACCACACAGCTGTCGACGACGCCCATTATGTCGCCAAGACCGGCACTACCACAGAGATTTCCAACAACGGCGCCCTGAATATTGCCCATAACGCCACGTTTGAAACCGGCGCCAACCTGCGGATCAGCCAGGCAGCCATGACGGCGGGAGGGAACTTCACGTCATCCGGATATGCCCATCTCTACAAGGGAACGTTGAACATTGGAGGGGACGCCGTTCTGAACGGCGGAGGCTTGATTGAACTTCAGAACGGTTCCTCCATCACAACGGGAGGCGGTTTCACCGTCCAGGAATCTTCCAACGTGACGTTCAACGGCGACGGCAATATCCTGAATGCCGCAGGCAATATCGTCTTCAACGAAGGTTCCTCTCTGGAGCATTACTACGGCACGGGGGCGACCCTGAAGGCTCCCTCCGTCTCCATGACGGGAGCGGATCTGCGGATACGCCCCCAGAATAAGGGTTACGCGTTAACCGTGGACGGAAATCTGACTTTGGAGAACGCCGCCATCTGGCTCTCCCCGGAAAACCATGGAGGAAATCCCACAGCCGTCTTCAACGGGATCGACATTGCCGGAACGCTTTCCGTCTCCGGTTCCACCACCATCAACCTCAGCAGCGAATATGCCGGCCTGATCGGGGAAGACGGAGCAACCCTGACGTTGTTCCGGCTCAATGGAGAAACAGGAGACAACTTCACCGGAAATATCTCTGACTGGACTCTCCAGAGCTGGACGGAAACTTATGACGCCGGCACGGGCGCCTGGGCAAATACCTTCAACCCGCTGGAAAATGCGGAATTGACAAAAACAATCCTGACTGACGGGAAATGGGGCGTCATCTTGAAACTGGCGGGAGGAGAAACGCCTCCCACGCCCGGTGAAGACGATATCTATGTATGTACCGGAGAAGAAAAATCCATCACAGATCTGAGCAAGCGCGTCCATCTGCTGGGCGGCACGCTGGACGTGACCGGCCTCCCCCAGGACACGCCGCTCACCAATCAGACGCTCGTGGAAGGTACAGACGGCCTGCTGGTCATGAATGAAGACCAGAGCCTGATCCTGACGGGCAATCTGACGGGAGACGCCAAGATCGGCTACGACATTGACGGAACCGGCGGCGGCAGCGCCGGAGGCGTCGCCATAGGCAGCGGCGGCGGCTCTCTGAACAGCGGCGCCGTTGACCTGGTCGGGGAAAGGTACAACATCGCCTCCCTGAATGTCCGCAGCGGCCTGGCCAGCGTTAAGGAAACAGCCACACTGGGGCACGAAAACACGAGCATCATCGTCGGTTCTTCCCTCAATAACGGAGAAACCAGTGCCGCCCTCATCAATGACGGTGCCATTCAGGGAAGCACCCTCACCGTAAACTCCGGCGGTGCCGTGACCAACAACAACATCCTGAATGTCGCGGAGATTACCCTGAACAGCCAGTCCGCTCTGGCGAACACAGGGAATCTGACGGCGGAGGAAATTACCGTGGCGGAAGGCGCCCTGTTACGCAATACCGGCTCCCTGGAAGGTAACGTCTCCCTCCAGGGCAGCATGAGCAACAGCGGCCAGACCGCCGGCATGATTCTGGTGCAACATGGCGCGTCCCTTTCCGGCGGCGGCATTTTCGATTCAGTCACCGTCCAGCAGGGAGGCAGCCTGAACATTCATGGAGCAGCCAGCTTCAACGGCCTGACATTTGAAGAAGGCTCCGGGATGGCGTTTTCCGTCAACGGAACAACCCCCTTCAGCTCCGGGATGAGCATGGCGGAAACCTACTCCCATGCAACCGTGGGAACCCTGTCTTTCAATGGGACGCCAACCATTGAGGTGAACATCGGCTCCGGCCTGATCGCCTCGGGGTCCGAGTCCTTTGCGCTGAACCTGCTCCAGGCGGAGGAAATCACTGGAACTGCCGAGCTGGAACAACAGCTCCGTCTTACCGGAGAAACCGGCCTGCTGGAAAACGGCGGAGTTCTGGAATGGAACCCGGAAACAGGGGTTCTTACCTTCTCCGGCAAGCTGAATACTGCCGCCGCAGGCGGCCTGGCGGCCCAGGACGCCGCGCTGCTGGCGGACACCCTCTGGAGCAGCGTATCCTCCGTCGCCTCCTTTGCCCGTACGGCAAATGAACAGGGCAGAATGGCCGGAGTCAGATCCTCCCGCCTGTGGGGCGCCGGGTTGGGCTACTTCACCTCCATGTCCTCTGAAGGAACGCTGAGCGGCTTTTCTTACAAGGGTGGTGGCTACGCCGTAGGCGCGGATGCAGCCGTAAGCAAAAACGCCGTGGTCGGAGCCGCGTTCGGCCAGATGTTCGGAACGCACAAGAGTGATAACTCTCTACTCTCTGATAAACAGAGATCCTTCATGTTCGCCCTGTACGGCAACGTCCGCCAGGAACTTGCCCGGGGCCAGGAGCTGAACCTCTCCGGCTACTTCTCCTACGGCAGCGTTGACCACACAGCCAGAACGCACGTGGGCGGCTCCCGCCAGACGCCCGGTCGCGCCAGCTGGGATGACAACGTTTACGCCTTCGGCCTGCTGGCTGACTGGAACATCAAGGCCAGCGACACCTTCACCGTGGCCCCCTTCACCGGAATCACCTACATGTACGGAACCCAGGGCCCCATTGAAGAAACCTTTGACGGCGGCAGCCGTTCCTTCGGGAACGGGGGCCTGCAGTCATGGAGCATCCCCGTGGGCGTCACCCTCAAATCCGTCTGCAGGCTGGGCAACGGCCAGGCCCTGCTGCCGGAGCTGAGCGTGGCCTATGTAGGGGACATTGCCCGCAGGAACCCGTACACCCGCACCTGGGCTGCCGGGCAATCCGTAACCGGCCGGGGACACGCTCCCGGCAGGCACGCCCTGATGACGCGCGCCGGCCTGGGCTGGCAAATCAACCGGAACTGGCAGGCAGGCGCCTGGTACACGCTGGAAGTCCGCAACGGACAAACCAACCAGAGCGTCAACCTCAACGCCTCCTACAGCTTCTAAGCTGCTGCCCACCAGCCGTGGGCCGGGAATCCGGTCCGCGGCCTGTTCACCACAAACACTCCTGAGAATCCAAAAACAGCATAAAAAATAACCGCATACGCTCATGAAAAAATTATCTCCGGCATCTGCGTCGTACTCCTGCCCCTAACCGCCGTCTCCTGCAAGAAAAGCAGTAGGGAACAATACATGGACATGCAAGAAGAGATGATCGAATTTATCCTACAATGCATTTTAATTATAAAAAATAATATCCAGCAATATGGGACTATTTAATAGAAATTCAAAAGAAACAAATTTCGCCGGAGGGAGCAAGAATGTCATGGAATCCATACAGCGAGATCATGATACAAACACTCTCATTTACCTTGATCCCCGTGAAGATTTCAACACAGAATCAATCATTACCGTGGCTCCTAACGAACAGGTTATTTTTATTAAAAATGGCGAATTGTTCGGAACACTGTCGTCCGGTCGTCATGAAATAAAAACAGAAAATTACCCGGTTTTCACTCGAATCAGAAACATGCTGACAGGCGGAATGAGTTCTTTTACTTGTCAGGCATATCACGTCAGCACTTCTGAACAAAATGTAAGTTGGGGCACATCTAGCGCCATTGAAATCCAAGATTTCTTCTTAGGGCGGGGCGAAATAGGAGTACCTACATTGATTCGAGGGGCAGGAGAATTCCGGGTTCGATTCAATATCCGTGAAGACGATAATGCTAGCATTCAAACATTTATGCGTCTAATGGGGGATAAAAGTATTTATACAGTAAATGACTTAAGCATGCTTTTCAGAGCTCAGATTTCTCAAGAAATCAGCGATGTTGTAGGAAGAACTCTGGAAAATATCTCAATGAATCGCTCTATCAATGCTATTTCAAGTCAATTGAAAAGTTTTTCAAAAGAATTAAAACCTTCCTTTGATGAATTGTTCCATGAATATGGTTTGGAACTAGTTAATTTTTCCTTCTATAATCTAACAATCGATGAAACAGAAGAACGGAAAAAATATATAGACAGGCGTGTTGCTGCAGCCAACGTGGCCGACGCTCGTTACAATCAAGCCGTTCAACAAGAACTTCTTAAAGATATTGCAGTCAATCCTGGAGCCGGTGGTCTCGCTGGAGCAGGGGCGGGGCTTGGCATTGGCTTAGCTGCAGGAAGCGCCTTTGCGTCAATGAGTTCTTCTACTTTTTCACAGCAACAAGTTCCTGTTACACCAGCACAGTCAGATCCTATGGAAGTATTAGGCAAACTAAAAAAACTACTTGATGCAGGTCTTATTACTCAAGAAAAATACGACGCTAAAGTGGATGAAATTATGAGTAATTTATAAAATCAACAACCATGAAAAAAGCATTAACGAAAATCATCATACATTTGGTGTTTTTGGCTGTATTCAATATGATTTTCTTCTTTGAAGGAGTCGAACACACAAACACATCTTGGTGCTCATATGGATTTGCAACTTTTGCATACCTCTGCCTATGTGCCACTCCGATATTTGCAAAAGGATCCTCCTCGGCAGTTCTAATAGGAAGTCTGTGGATTCAAAGTACAACATTTTTCTTTGTAGAACTTATTGCTGCTATTATTTGCATATTCATAAATCCGGAAAGCATTAAATGGCCGTTAATCATCCAAAGCATCTTGTTGGCACTTTTCATTGTTATACAGCTTATGACGGTACTTGCAAATGATTCAACTACTGCATCTTTGCAAAATCAAAAAAAATCTTCTTTTTTTAAACAAAATTTAATTAACAAGATCCAACAAAAAACACGCGAAATCAAAGATCCTGATATCAAAAAATTGTTAAATCGTTGCTTTGATGCATTAAACAACAGCCCTCTTCAAACCTATCCCGAGACACAAGATATAGATATTACTCTAAATAACATTATAGATAATCTTTGTGAAAAAATAATCGAAGGAAATAGGGAACAAATAGAAGCGCTTTCTAATCAAGTCATCTATACCATTCAAGAAAGAAATTTGATAATTAAAGGAGCAAGATTAAATAATTTCAAAAATTAACACAAAAAAACATCATGTCAGAAACACTAGAACTGCAACAGGTTATTTGCCCAAGCTGTAAACAAGTAATTACGTCATTTAGTCCATTTCAGGCAGAAGTTGAATGTCCTTATTGCCATAACAAAGCATTCAATCCTCTTATTACTGCTAAGAAAGTTCCTATTCCAGAACGTTTGATCATATTTCGAACATCCGAAAAAGATTTCGAAAAATCAATGATTGATAACTTAGTAGATCATGATTATGTACCAACTGATATTTTCCAATGCATCAATCCCGGAAATGTCATTAAAGCATATCTTCCCATGTTCCTTTATGAAGGCACCTATCAGTCTTCATGGTCATGCGAAATGGCTATAGAAACTACAGAAGTCAGAGCCTCATTCTCAGGGAATAGTTTAAACAACGAAAAAGTAAAGAAATTTATTCCACAAACAGGAACATCTCAAGGTAATTTTGCTTTTCTCTGTTTAGCTTACGAGGGAAACGATATACCAAACGAATTGAAAGCATTTAGCCAACAATACAAATATAATGTGATGGCCTCCAAAGAGTATGATCCGGCTTTGCTTGGCTTGGAATCAGGGGAACGTCCTTTAACATTGGCATTGGACACTGAAACCGATTTGACTTGGAACAAGTATGGCGATGCTCTTGTAAACGATATCGCTACACAAAACGCTCAAAAACAGTTATCCGGAAATGAAATACAAAATTTCCGAGCAAGTAACAGCTATCACCTGAAGCATAATGGCCGTTACGTTCTGGCCCCGTTTTGGTTTGTATATTACACCTATAATAACACAAAACATTATTTTATCATGGATGGGCTGGGCGAAGGGACATCAATGACAACACCTATCGATCAAGAAGAAGTTAAGTTTGTCAAAGGAAGAAATCTAATTAAATCCATTTATAAATATTTATGGATTCCGACTTGGTTTGTATTCTGCTGGCTTGATTTAATTTACGCATTAATCTATCTTATGGTTTGGTTTATATCTAAGATCATACTTAATTATCTTATGGATAAACAAATAAAAGATCGTCTTAATGCTTCTCGAGAAGCACGTCGTTTAGCGGCACAAAATCTTGGATAAACTATAAAAACGTCGCTCAAACATACTAATTCTCGTTATCCCCTGATTGATAATTTTGTCAGTCGGAAACACTTTAAACCAATCATCCAATACATCCAAATTCACAGAAAATCGACTTCGACAAACTAAAATAATCCCAATCCCCATGACATTCCGATTCTGGCTGTGAATAAACTGTCATCATTCATGGTCATGGCATTTGCCTTGGCGGCGGTCAGTTTTTGGGCAGTCTGCGGCAGAGAAGAGGGGGAAGGCGGAAGGCGAGAGTCGGCACTTTCCAGAGAATCAACGTAACCCCACCACGAACAACAGGCCAATCAAATCCGGGTAGAACTCTGGTTCTATTGGGAAAAACGGCTACAGCAAACATGCAGCCTTTTGCAGCAGCACTACGTAAGCCGACCGGAACTGGCAGAACCCTTAAAACAATCACAACAAGCATGGCTGACGACCAGAGACGCCACCATGCAAGCCTACAAACTATGCCTAAAACAAGGTAATCCGCAACAAACGGAAGACGGATGGTTCAACGCCCATATGAACCTCATCATTATTGAAATGACGAAAACGCGCTGCCTCATTCTAGACTCAACACCATCCAAAGCTGCGATCTTTAACTCATTATCTCCCTCCACACACCATGAACATATTTCTTATTTCTGTGTCAGCCATAAGCACAACCCTCTGCGGAACCGAAACATGCGCAACAGATACCAAAGCGCCCGAATCTATCGCCGGGGCGGCAATCAAGCTGAATGAGGCCATATACAGTCCGAGCGATATTACGATTGAACGATATGAACCCGACAAAAACACCGCCCGGTTGATTATGCGCTACTCCAAGCAGTTAATGCCCAGAATCTCGGAGGCGGCGTCACTCACCGGCGCGGCCACGACAGAAGGGGTCCATGAAGAAAAAGTTAAACCGGCCCTCGTCACCTTTACCGGGCAAAAAGGCCGTGTTTATTCGGGAACCGTATCGGGTTCCTTTTATTGCTCCTCTTTTTACAGAGGCAAGGAAGACGAGAAAATCACCATTCTGAAGAATGAAAAAATTGAGTTTATTTTTCCTGACAACGGTCGCCCTGTGGCGGGCGTCATCAACGGCCCGGAAAAGCTGGGAAAAGGGGCCATCATCCAAATCAGGACAGATAAGAGAAGTTTCACCTTTACAATAGGGAATGGGTGCGAGGTATCAAAATACTTCCTGAAATATCCGGATGAAAAAACAGCCGTCCTTGAGCTGGAACCGCCCAAGGACCCGGAGAATCCGAACGTCTCTTTCTGGATGTCCGGAGAGGATAACCTCAAAGAAGTGATGACGGCGGACAACCCCGCGCCATACATCGCATTCACCAAAAAATTGTCCGATAAAATTTATGAAGGCGCCTTCTTCGGTTATTTATACGGATACACGGAAGCTCCGTCATCAAGTGGCGGCCTGTTCCAGGATTACGTCATCAAATTCAAGGAGCAGCTGCTCAGCATAACCATCACTCTGCCGTAAATGCTCTCCTGGTATATACTGAACAACAATTTTCACGAACCATATGACGAAGAGACATCCCCTCTCTGCTCTGCTGGCCGTTTCTGTAGCTCTTGCATGCGTCTGCCCCGCCCTGGCTCAGGAAAGGGCGCAGGCGCCCCAATCCCTGAACGGCGCTTCCATCAGAATCAAAACAGCTGAGGAAAAGGAAATACTCTGTAAAGCGAAAGATTTGCACATCATCCTGTACGAACCGCAGGGAAGCAGCGCCCGGCTCATCTTCACCCATGCCGAGGAAGTGAACGGCACGTTCCAAAAGATCCGATACAAAAAGCTTTCCGGAGATGAAGCCTACGACGCGAAAGAACACAAGGGAACTCCGGCTCTCCTTACTTTTAACGCCGTCAAAGGCCCCGTTTACCATGTTTCCGTGGAAGGCGGCTTCTGGACCAGCAGCTCTTCCGACCAAGTTGAACCCACACAGAGCATGGAAATCATTTTCCCCACGAACGTATCCATTCATGGGGATGAAGAATGCATCGAAATCCTTCCCGAGACGGAAGAATTCGAAGAACCGCAACAGTCCTGAACCCATTTCCAACTCAGAATAATCTGAAAGCCCCGCACTGCGCCTTACCCCAAGAGCCATTTTAACCCATTACATTCCGATGATTCCCTCATTTTTCAGCAAGCCGTTATCCGCCCTCCTCCTTTTCCTGTTTTTGCTTACTCCCCAGTCTTTCGGCCGGAATGACAGAGACAGGAAAAGCCCAGAGGATCCATTCGCATCCTTATTGAGCGATACTGTCAAAGATTATTTCCGCAATAAAGAAGCATCGCAACTATCAAACAAGGGCGGCAAGACATCTTCCCTTTCCGCCAGCAAGCAGAACCAGAACCAGAAAAAACTGGAAAGACTGCTCGAAAAATCGGCCCGGGAGGCGGAAAAGCTGATTAAAAAATACAAGATTGACGTCAATCAGGAAGTATCGTTCGTCCCTTTTGGCAGTTCTCAGGCCATATCAACTTTTCCCACCGTCATTGCGGCAGAAACCGGCAATGTCCCCATGATGGAAATACTCATCAGGAACGGGGCAGACCTTAACCAGCGAATCAATCATAAGAAGCAGGCGCTCTGGTTTGACAGAGGGGCGTTCAATGCTTCCCACCCAAACTGTCTGGTCACCATCGCAGCAAAAACCGGCAATGTCCCCATGATGGAATTGCTCATCAACAACGGGGCAAGTCTCGACGTCAAAATGGAGAAGTCCTATGTGATGCCCAAGCACTATTCCGCCGTATTGGTTGCGGCGGCGGAATCCGGAAGCATTCCGATGGTCAAGCTGCTCCTGAAACATATACCGGATACCGACTACCAAAGATTAGGGGCTACATATATTGCCGCCCGGAATGGGGATCTGCCCATGCTCCGTTTCCTGAAAGAACAGGGCATCCCTTTTTATTCCGGCTGTTTGGAAGGAGTCAGCCATGAATGCAATGTTTCACAAGGCTGTCGCTCAAAACAGAAAAACGGCTGCATCCATTTGACTGTCATGAAGTATTTGCTGGAAAACGGCTGTGATATTAAAAAGGACAGAGCGGGATCTTTGGCCTGGGCCTGTTCGAAAGGCAATGAAGCCATGGTCCGCCTTCTGCTGGAACATGGCGCGGAATGCGACATCCACACAGCGGGCATTTGCCCCGCATCCGGCTCAGCCATTGTCAAAGCGGGAGCAGGAGGAACCGTCAATATCATTAAAATGCTCCTGGCCAAGGGCGCCAATATCCATGACACCAGAAAAGATGACGGCAAACACAATGCCCTTCATAACGCTTCTCTATATGGCAATGACTCCGTCATCCCATTCCTGATCCGGGCCGGCCTTGATGTCAATTCCCCCGATTCCGCAGGACGCACGCCATTAATGCTGGCCGCCCAAAGAGGAGAACTGAATGCTGTCAAAACATTGCTTGCGGAGGGGGCTGACGCCGCCATCACGGACCATAAAGGGAAAACAGCGGCAGACCATGCCCGGGAATCGTCAAACTATGCCGGAAGTACACAGAAGGGAAAGAACGGCAAGGAGTACTTTCTCCTGGACGGAAGCTACATCAATAAGACAGGCGCCGAAGAAATCTATCGGCTTTTGAGCAAAACCCGCTGATTTCCCTGATGGGTCTTGAATTGGCAGACCGTGTTTATAACAAGATCCCGGAGACCAAAGCCTCGCCCTGAATCAGGCTCCTTCCCCGCCCGCCGATGATTTCAAGGCCATCAGCTTGGGAAGGGCCGTATATTCACGGCCTTTTTTCATCAGGCCGCCGGCGCTCACCAGATTCTGGAGTTTCTCGTAAATCCTCAGCCTCAGGATTTCCTCTCCGCCTAGGGACATGTGCTTTGCCTTCATCACGACAACGGCACGCTGAAAAATGTCATTGAATTCCAGCATGCCCGCTTCATGAAGAATGAGAATAAGCTCATCAGTCACCAAATCCGGTGTCTTGCGCGAGGAACGTGATCTCCTATCCTCCAGCATGATGATAGGATATTATCATGACACACTTCCAGCCGTCAAGTTGATAAAATTTGCGTCATTTTCTGCCGGCATATGACTCAAAAATCTTCAAAGGTGAAGGAGCCGACAGCGAATGAGGCCTGCTCCGGAAACCGGAAATGAGTTGCCGCCCTTTCTCTCCGGAGGACTTACTTATCCGGAAGAAGAAAAGATTCTCTGCAAGAAAAGGGAACAGGGAACACGTATTACCTGCAGCCCGGGCAGCAATACGAAGCTTTTTACAGAGATGAAAGGAAATAAACGGTTCATTTTCAGGTTATGTGCAGCCGCAGCGCTTTTTCTGAACCTTTTTCCCCTGCAGGCCGGAGAATGCACGCTGATGAGCTATAACGTAAAGAACGGCACCGGCATGGACGGCAGGAGGGATTATGACCGCACGGCTCGGGTAATCGCGGAGGAAAAACCGGATGTCGTGGCCCTTCAGGAGCTGGACCAGGGGACAATCAGGAGCGGCGGCAGGGATACCCTGCAGGAATTGGCCGCAAGGACAACGTTGACGGGTACCTATGCCAAGGCCATTGATTATTCAGGCGGTTCCTATGGAGTAGGCATTTTATCCAGGGAAAAGCCTTTGAGCGTCAGACGGATTCCTTTGCCCGGCAGGGAGGAGGCCCGTGTGCTGTTGATGGCCGAGTTCAGGGATTACTGGTTTTGCGTCACGCATTTGTCCCTGACCAGGGAAGACAGCAGCGCTTCCATTGATATGATTGCCGCCCTGGCCGCAAAATGCAGTAAGCCTTTTTTTATTGCAGGGGATTTCAATTTAACGCCGGATTCGGAGCCGATAACCCGGATGAAGAAATATTTCATCCTGCTGAGCGATCCGGCCCAAAAAACGTTTCCCGCCGGGCATCCGAAGGAATGCATTGATTACATCTGGATGTACAGGGGAAAAAAGACGGAGGCGTTCCATGTGAAGGAACGCAGGGTAATTGAAGCTCCCGCCGCCTCCGACCACCGCCCGGTTAAAGTGACGGTCAGCTATTGACATGATGCTTCCGGCCCGTTAACGGGTAGGCCGCGGGGCATTGACGCCGCCCACCAGCAGCACGATTTCCCCCCTGGGGGCGCGTTCCGCAAATTCCGCCGCCAGCCGGGAAGCCGAACCGCGATGATAAGTTTCAAAGGTTTTTGTCAGTTCCCTGGCTACGCAGACGGGAATATCCGGATCCAGCGCCGCCAGAGCCTGCACGGTTTTGACGATGCGATGGGGGGATTCATAAAAAATACTGGTATGGGAAGCTTCCGCCGCCGTTTGGAGCACAGCGTTTTTTTTCCCGGATTTGACGGGCAGAAAACCGCCGAAGAAGAAGGCGTCCGTAGGCAGTCCGGACCCCACCAATGCCGTCACCACGGCAGATGGCCCGGGAAGAACGGTGAAGCTTACTCCCTTTTCCTTGAGGGTCTGGATGAGACGATAGCCCGGATCGCTCACGCCAGGCATGCCCGCATCACTGATCACGGCAAAGCTTTCTCCGCCAGCCGCGCGCGCCGCAATTTCCCCGGCGCGCGGCTGTTCATTATGGTCATGCATGCTTATCAGCGGTTTGCGGATTTCATAATGGGAAAGCAGAAGGCCGGAATGGCGGGTGTCCTCACACGCAATGACATCCACCTTGCGCAGCACGTCCAGCGCCCGCAGGGTGATGTCCGCCCGGTTGCCGATAGGCACCGGAACAAAATAAACGCTGTATTCCACTTTCTCCATAAGCACAAATTTTCCTGAACCGGGCGGGATTAGCCATTGGTAAGGGTTTCCGCAATGGAAGTAGCCACCAGACGGGCCGCATAGGAAAGGGCATTCGTGCGGGCCGACTGAATGTTGCCCTGGTCAAAGAATTGACCTACTTCCTCCGCAGAGCCGGCATACAGGATTTCCTGCGTCCTGGCGTCCACCACACGGTATTTGACAGACAGGCGCAATCCAAGTTCCGTACTTTTGTAGGTGTCTTCCCGGCTGGAGCGCAACTGGTCGAAGGTGATGGAGTACACTTCCCCCTCCACCCGGATATCCGCATCCGCGCCGGAGCTTAACCGGTAGGTGCCGTCCCGCTGCAGCTCATCCGCCAAGGCGCCGGTCACCAGCGTGGCGGCGCGGGGCTCCAAAGAGTTGTTGGCAAAGAGGCATACCTTAACGGTCTGGGCCAGTTCCAGCTTGGGCGGCTTGGTGCCGCCAAGCTGGTAGCCGCAAGAACCGGCCAGGAGGCAAAAAACGGGCAGGAAGAGTTTGAAAACGTTCCGGATACGGTTCATGAGGACGGAGAGTTCCTGTTATCTGCTGGTCACGCGCAGTTCTTTCAGGCGGGCCTTCGCCCTGGCGGCGGCGGCGGGATTGATGCTGCCTTTGGAGGCTACTTCCTGGTAGCAGAATACGGCGGCATCCGCATCTTTCATCTTGGTCAGGTAGTATTCCGCCACTTCCAGCTGCTGGGCCACCAGCTCACGCTTCATGGCCGCCAGATCGGCACGGGCGGCTCCCGCACGGGCGCTGTTGGGATAACGCTGAAGGTAGTCTTCATACGCTTCCTGAGCGCGGGCCACATTGACGTGGTTGCGGTCTCCGTCCGCAGCAGCCTGGCGATACAGGGTGGCTATCTGGAGCTGGGCCGTGGGGGCCAACGGAGAATTGGGGTAATTGTCCACCAGGTTCTGGTATGCCTCTATGGCCTCCTTCATCCGGCCGCGCGCGGCCAGGTAATTGCCCAGCACGTTCATGGCCTGCGGGGCGGTAGGGGCATACGGGGCGTTGTCTCGCACATGCTTCAGCCATTCCGTGACGTTCGTGGGATCCATCCTGACGTCAAACATCCACAGCACGCGGTTGGTCAACGCGCCGCTCGCAGCGCCGAAGGCCATTTCCTTCTGCCGGGCCATGGCCTGCCTGTACAGGGGGCTGTCCGGGTGGCGGTCAATGAGTTTCTGGTACTGGTCAAACGCATCCGCAGGTTCCTTGCGGGCCTCATAGAGTTCTGCCATTCTGAACCGGGCCTGGGGAGCTTCCCTGGAAAGGGGGTGCTTTTCCACCACGCGCCTGTATTTCTTAATGGCCCCGGAGAGATCATTCTTCGCTTCCTTTGCCCTGGCTTCCTGCATCAGGGCAATCGCCTGCTGATCCACCATACGGACGGTTCCGGGGGGAGGAGGCGCCTCCGAAGAGCATTGGCACAGGGCCAGCGCCCCGGAAACGGCAGCCATCATGAGAAACAGTTTTTTCACATTCATGATTTTACAGCAGAAAAAGAAGGCGCGTCAATCCGGCGAACGCAGATTGACGCGCAAAAGGAGTTAATGGCCCTTGCCGTACACGGCTTCGGCATCAAAAACGACGCCTCCGTCCGCTTCACGCAGCGTGACGGGTGCCCCCTGGGGCTGGGCTTTCAGTTCATCTCCGAACGGAACGGAACGGTAAAAGCAGGAGTGGTGCCCGGTGTGGCAGGCGCCGGCGCCGCACTGGTCCACCAGCACAATCAGGGCATCCTGGTCACAGTCAACCAGGATTTGCTTCACTTTTTGCACGTGGCCGCTGGTTGCGCCCTTATGCCAGATTTCCTGGCGGCTGCGGGAGTAGTAAACGGCTTCCCCCAGTTCCATGGTCATGCGCAGGGATTCCGCATTCATATAGGCCAGCATCAGCGGTTCATGGGTAATATGATCCATGGCGAGGGCCGGGATCAGGCCGTTCTGGTCAAATTTGGGGGCGAATTCCACGCCTTTTTCCACATTCACCTTGCCGCGGTCGGCAAAGACAATCCGGGATGAGATGTCATTTTGTTCCATAACCGGCCCCCTTAGTACATGAAATATCCGACATATACCAATCTTTTCTGTTGCCCTGACGCAACGAAATGCTTTCATAGGAGCATATGGCATTTACGGCATCCCAAGCGTTCGACCTGCTGCGCACCGCCTTCTCCCGCAACCGGCTTCCTCATGCCCTGCTCATCGTGGGAGACGAGCACCAGGGAGCCTCCCGCCTGATCCTGCAATTGCTGGAGCTAATGAACGGCATCCGGGCAGACCACCTGGACAGTGTGAGGGACGAGTATTGCCGGCTGGTGCGCCCCAAGTCCAAGTCGCGCCGCATCCTGCGGGATGATATCCGCGCCGTGGAACCCTTTTTGCAACAGCGCGCGGCGGAGGGAAAATGGAAGATAGCCGTGTTCATGGATGCGGAGCGGATGAATGACGAGGCCGCCAACGCTTTCCTGAAAACTCTGGAGGAACCGCCCGGCCAGTGCCTGCTCATTTTGTCCACCTCCCAGCCGGACCAGCTTCTCCAGACGATTATTTCCCGCTGCGTGCGCGTCAATCTGCTGCAATCCGGAGAATTCAGGCTCACTCCTATTCAGGAAGCCCTGCTCCCGCACTGGCTGGAGACCTGCCGCAATCTGAATAATGACCTGGCCGCTCTGGCCTTCCGCAGCAGGTTCATGGACGTCATGGCGGAGGCCAAGGCCGCCATCACCAAAAACCTGAACCAGGCTCTGAAAGATGAAGCCAGGGAAGCGGCCCAGGGTACGGACGCCTCCGACTGGGAGGCCCGCAATAAGGACGCGAACGCCGCCCAGATAGAGACGGAATATCTGGAACAGCGCAATCAGGCCCTGGAACTGCTCATCAGCTGGTTCGGACAGGCAGCCCTGATTGCCTCAGGAGCCCCGGAAGTCACTCCGATTCATCCGGAGGTGCGCACGCTGGCCGCCCAGATGCCCGTGAACGAATTGCTGAAGCGCATGGAGGCCCTCAACAGGCTCCGTGATGATTTGAATTTCAATATTCACGAAGCCCTGGCCCTGGATGTCCACCTGCTGGCGGCCGTCGGGTCCTGCTGACCGAACAACCCCGCCTGTTACCGTCGGGCCGCGCACGGCATTGGAAAAGGCGCAGAAGGTCTCTATTCTTCCCTTTCCTTCCGGAGCAGGGGCGCCATGATTTCCTCATAGGCGCGGAATTTCTGCTCATACGTCAGCCGCGCCGCCGCCGGACTGGTGGAAGGCATTTGAATGACGGAAAGCGTTTCCCGAAGGAACAGTTCGGGAAAATACCGTTTAAGGTATTTATGGGAAGCGGTGCCGTTGCAGCAGACCACGCCGATGCCCGGGAAGCTATCCAGCAGGGCCGCAATATCGTTGGGCCGTTCTTGGGAGATGTGCTGGTCCAGGCTGCCGGGCCTGACGCCGGAGGCCACTACGTCCCACAGCCCCACCCCGCCCCGGTTGAGCAGGGACAGGCGTTCCCCATATGGCAGAGAGGGATCAAAGCCCAGAAGGGCACCCATGATTTTCCAGAACGCGTTGCGGGGATGAGCGTAATACTGGGCCTGACGCAGGGATTCGTCCCCCGGCAGGGAACCGAGCACCAGCACGGAACAATCCGGGGTGACGGAAGGAGGGAAGGAGCATTTTTTCACGGCTGGAAACGGTCAGGGGTTCTGCATGCCGGAATGCCGGCGCACTTCCTTCATACTCACTTCCTGCCGGAGCAGGGAGGACAGCCACGGGTGGCTTCCCACGGAGGGGGCCAGGTTGAACCGCTCCGGTCTGGTGATGCGCGTGAAAATGACGCGCCTGATTCGGGATTTGGGCACCGTCCTGACTCCGTAACCGTCCGGAATGTTGGAGGACCAGAACGTTACCTGCTCCCCTCCGTCCTTCACCAGGACGGTCAGATGGCCGGATTCCCGGCGCCCGATGCGGTCCGTCCAGAAAATTTTCATAAAGTCTCCGGGGCGGGCCTTTCTCCAGTCCTCAAAGTTGATGCCGGCCCCCAGTCTGTGCACCAGGACGGCCAGGCCGGGGCCATTGGCGTTCGCCCATCCCCACGGCCCTTCCCCGTCATGCTGGCCGAGGCGGGGGATGAGGGCCAGCCACGCGCGTTCGGAGATAACGGGCCGCGGCTGTGCAGAGTCCCATATCTCCAAAGATTTCAAAAGGAGCAGGTAGCAGGCGGAGGAACAGAAGGAGGGCGCGGCGTTACGGAGAAGAAAAACGGGACGGCGCGCGCGGGGGTCCCAGCGGCAGGTTTTTTCCGCCAGGGCCTGCATGGCTTCCCTGCTTGTCTGGTAGCCGCCGCCGTTCCGGAATTGAGAAAGCCCGGTCCGCAGGGCCCGGTACCAGGAAGCCGCCCCCGAAGACGCGGCGCTCCCCCGCCCCGTGGAAGAAAGGTCCGCAGCCGCGGCCGCGGAACACAGCAATCCGAGACAGCAAATCAATGTCAGGGCATTCCTCATCCTTGCCCCGCAGGGTATACGGACAGCGGAAAATATCAAGGGCGGATTGCGTACGGAGCTGTACGAAAAGGAAAGAAGGCCATAGCCTTTTCCCCGGAATTCCTGTTGTTTTGTCTGGACTTATCTTCCGGCGTCCCGTACTGTGCGTCAGGTCACGCGCCGGGTATGCGGAGCGGAGAGGCAACGCACCTTGGGCGGACCTTGTTTCCGGCATTTATTTTTAACCACCACGGACCACATAGAGGCATCATACCATGGCAAAACGCGAAGATATCCGCAAAATCCTCATTATCGGCTCAGGCCCCATCATCATCGGCCAGGCCTGCGAGTTCGACTACTCCGGCACCCAAGCCTGCAAGGCCCTCCGCGCCGAAGGTTACGACGTCGTTCTGGTGAATTCCAACCCCGCCACCATCATGACGGACCCCGGCATGGCGGATCACACCTACATTGAGCCTCTGACCGTGGACCGCATCACGGCCGTGATTGAGAAGGAACGCCCGGATGCCCTGCTGCCCAACCTGGGCGGTCAGACGGCCCTGAACCTGGCTTCCAAGCTGCATGAGGAAGGCATCCTGAAACAGTACGGCGTGGAAGTCATCGGCGTGGACCTGGAAGCCATCGCCCGCGGCGAAGACCGCATCATCTTCAAGGAAACCATGGACAGGATCGGCGTGCCGGTCGCCAAGTCCGAACCCGTCTATTCCGTGGAGGAAGCTGAAAAGGTGGCCGCTGAACTGGGCTACCCCGTCGTGCTGCGCCCCGCCTACACCATGGGCGGCACGGGCGGCGGCATCGTTTATAACGTGGAAGAACTGCGCCAGGTGGTCCCCCGCGGCCTGGCCGCCTCCCTCATCAACCAGGTGCTGGTGGAAGAATGCGTGCTGGGATGGGAGGAACTGGAACTGGAAGTCGTCCGCGACGCCAAGGGACAGAAGATTACCGTTTGCTTTATTGAGAACGTGGATCCCATGGGCGTGCACACCGGAGACAGCTTCTGCGTGGCGCCCATGCTGACCGTTCCGCAGGAAGTGCAGGACAAGCTTCAGGATTATTCCTACCGCATTCTGGACGCCATCGGCGTCACGGGAGGAACAAACGTGCAGTTCGCCCACAACCGGGAAGACAACCGCATCATCGTTATTGAAATCAACCCCCGTACGTCCCGTTCCTCCGCCCTGGCTTCCAAGGCCACCGGCTTCCCTATCGCCTCCGTCTCCACCAAGCTGGCTTCCGGCGTCACGATGGACGAACTTCCCTACTGGCGCAAAGGCTCTCTGGAAAAATACGAACCTTACGGCGACTATGTAGTCGTGAAGTTCGCACGCTGGGCCTTTGAAAAATTCCCCAAGGCGGCCGACAAGCTGGGCACCCAGATGAAAGCCGTGGGCGAAGTAATGAGCATCGGGCAGAACTTCAAGGAAGCTTTTCAGAAGGCTGTACGCTCTCTGGAAATCGGGCGCGCCGGCCTGGGCCGCGTGAAAAAGCTGGAAGCCCTCTCCACCCCGGAATTGCGAGAAAAAATCACCTACGGCAACAGCGAACGCTTCTTCCAGATTTATGAACTCCTGCGCCGCGGCGTGACCGTGGGGGAAATAGTTAAACTGACCCGCATCACTCCGTACTTCATTGAACAGATGAAGGAACTGGCGGACTTTGACTTTTCCCTGGACGGGCAGGACTGGGATTCCCTTTCCGCGGAAACCCTGCGCCAGGCCAAGGAAATGGGCTTTTCCGACAAATACCTGGCCCAGATTTTCGGAGTGCCTGAAAAGGCCGTCCGTGGCCGCCGGCAAAAAGACGGCATCACGGCCACCTTCCGCATCGTGCCCGTCAGCGGCGTGGAACACGCGGAATACTACTACTCCACTTACAGCGGCGCGGCGGACGAAGTTCCCGTGAACGACAAAAAGAAAATCATGATTCTGGGCGGCGGTCCCAACCGCATCGGCCAGGGCATCGAATTCGACTACACCTGCGTGCATGCCGCTTTCACCCTGCGCGACCACGGATATGAATCCATCATGGTGAACTGCAACCCGGAAACGGTTTCTACGGACTTTGACACGGCCAACAAGCTGTACTTTGAACCCGTGACTGTGGAAGACGTGCTGGCTATTTACGAGAAGGAAAAGCCGGAAGGCGTCATCGTCCAGTTTGGTGGCCAGACCCCGCTTAACATCGCCCAGGCCCTCAAGGACGCCGGCGTGAAAATCATGGGAACCCAGCCGGAAGGCATCCGCCTGGCGGAAGACCGCGAATATTTCCGTGAACGCATGATCGCCCTGAATATCCGCCAGCCGGAAAGCGGCACGGCCCGTTCCCTGGAGGAAGCCGTGGAACTGGGGCGCCGCATCGGCTACCCGGTCATGGTGCGCCCCTCCTTCGTGCTGGGCGGCCGCGGCATGGAAGTCATTTACGATGAAGAAAACCTGAAGCGCTACGGCGTGGAGGCCATCCAGGTCAGCCCGGAATATCCCATGCTGATTGACCGTTTTCTGGACAATGCCATTGAAGCGGAAGTGGATGCGCTGGCCGACGGCACGGACACTTTTGTAGCCACGGTCATGGAACATATTGAGCTGGCCGGCATCCATTCCGGAGACTCCGCCTGCGCCATCCCTCCCGTGACAATCGCGCCCAAGCACATCCGCACCATTGAGGAACATGCCGCCAAAATCGCCCAGGACTTCCAGGTAAAGGGTATTCTGAACGTGCAGTTCGCCATCTGCAATGATGAGGTTTACATCATTGAGGCCAACCCCCGCGCCTCCCGCACGGTGCCTATCGTCTCCAAGGTAACAGGAATCTCCCTGGCGCGCTACGCCACGGAAATCATGCTGGGCAGGAAACTCAAGGAGCTGGTCCTGAAGCCGCGCGCCTGCCGTTTCATCGGCGTGAAGGAAGCCGTTTTCCCCTTCAACATGTTCCCGGAAGTGGACCCCGTACTGGGGCCGGAAATGCGCGCCACGGGCGAAGTCATGGGCATTGCGGACAACTTCGGCATGGCCTACTACAAGGCCCAGGAAGCTGCGGGCTGCATTCTGCCTACCGCCGGCAAGGTGCTCGTCACGGTTTCCGACCGGGACAAGAAGTTCATCGAACCCATTGCCCGGGATCTGATTTCCCTGGGCTTTACGATCGTCTCCACCGGCGGCACCGCAGAATACCTGCGCGGCCAGGGCGTGGAAACGGAAGTGGTCAACAAGCTGCATGAAGGACGCCCGAATCTGGGCGACATGATCACCAACAAGCAGATCGACCTGATTATCAACACTCCGGTGGACCGCACCAGTATGATTGACGATTCTTTCATCCGCATGCAGTCCATTCAGAAGAAGATTCCGTACATGACCACCATCGCCGCAGCCAGGGCTACGGTGGAGGGCATCCGTTCCGCCCAGCACGTGAAGGTATCACCCCGTTCCCTCCAAGAATACCATTCCTGAACGGGAAATATCCATTCTATTTGAACAATGCCCCGCATGGTCCATGCGGGGCATTGTTCATCATCAGGCTAACGTAAAAACGAGAAATTGGAGAAACTCCTCTCTTCTTCCCCGCGCCGCAGGCATAAATCACATTCCCGCTATTTCCGCACAAATCAGCGTGGCGTTATCCTGGTCAGCGGAGTTTTCGCGGCTAATACCGCCCAGGATGGAACATATCAGTTCCGCTGCGGGAAGCATGGATAAATAAAGTATTCGCGCCGGCTCCAGGGATTGCAGATAAGACTCTACACCGTCACTGGCGACCAGAAGACGGTCTCCAGGAACCAGCGGGAAGCAATCCTCCCGCAAATCCACCAAAGGGATTTCCTCCCCCATCAGGGCAGAGGTCAAAAAATTCCGGGAAGGATGGTTCAAAGCTTCCTCCCGGCTGATAATCCCTTCATCCGCCATTTGGTCCAGTTCAGAGGAATACTGATGCAGCTCATTAAGCAGCAATATCTTTTCTTTCCGGATGAGTAGAAGAAGGGAATCCCCCACGCTGGCCCAACGTAGCCCATCCTTCCCTATCCAGGCCGCTACCAGCGTCGTTCCCATTTCTTCATCCTTTCCTCCTTTTTTCCGGACAGCGCATACCTGTTCGTTCGCGGCGTCCACCGCGGACTTCATTCTTTCTCCGGGAGTGGGGAATTCCCGTTTAAACGCCTTGGAAAATCCTTCCACGGCCGCACGGCTGGCCAGTTCTCCGCCAGTATACCCTCCCATGCCGTCTGCCAATACCAGCAACAGGGAATCATCCCCGGTCAGAATGGAAAAGGAATCCTGCTGGTTTTCGCGGGCGCCCAGAATTTGGTCTCCACACAATCCGGAAACCTGAAAAGACCCTTGATAAAAAGACTGCTGCATCATGATAATGAAATACTATACTACAGCAGAGCCACCGGAATAAAGAAAGAATGTCAAAAAAACCTGACTGGATTTCTGGAATGCTTTTTCCGGAGGCCATGAATGAACGCCGCATCCTCAGCAGCTCCCCAGATACACCACAGTTTCATTTGGAACCGTAACGCGTCCCTCTGTTTCAAACCGGCCAAACAACCTTTCCAGGGCGTCCAGCCAGGAGGACCGCTCTTCCCCGCCCTCCGTCAGGGCATAGGAGGCGGACATCATGCAGCGGAGATACTGCTCCCGCGTGTAGGACAAATCATTTGGGAAGCGGAATACCCGGAAACGGTGGTTGAAAAACGCTCCAATGCTGTCCGTCAACGTCGCCGGGCCGCCACTGAATCCATCAAAGCGCGGACAGTAAAGACGGTGGATATCCCCTTCCTCCCGGACAACGGGACTGTCTTCCACCCTGGAGTTCCAAATCAGGGCGCCCCTGCCGCCTCCGGATAAAATATGGCGGCATTCCCTCTTGAACGTGGCAGCGTCAAACCAGTGGAATGACTGCGCTGCCGTCACCAGATCCACCGAAGCTCCGGGGAGCCCAGTGCGCTCCGCCGTTCCCTTCACGGAATGAAAACGGGGAAAAGCGGCCAGCCGTCTCTCCGCTTCCTCCTTGCCCGGTGACCGTCATGCAGAAAGGCAGGCGGGAAAGATTGCGTTCCTTGCTCATTCCCCGGTGACATGGGCAGAGAAGCCCCTACAGATGGCTTTACAAGTCCTTCATGAACTTTTAGTATCCGGCTCAGGCCCGCCTTTCCCGGATTGCGTCCTGACTACGGGAAAAACGAGCATCTGCGGGTTTCATTTTTCAGACTGCGCCGCCCATGTTCGGATATTACAGACTTGCCTCCGCCGTCCCCCAGCTCCGCGTGGCTGATGTGGACTACAATGTCAACCAACTTACGGAGGGATTCCGGAAAGCCGCGGAACAGCAGACGGCGGCCGTCGTTTTCCCGGAACTGTGCATTACGGGCTATTCCTGCGGAGACCTTTTTTTCCAGCCGAACCTGAGGAAAGCGGCCCTGAACGGCCTGCTCCGCTTTGCGGAAGCTACGGAAGGCTCCGGCACGATTGCCGTGGTGGGCCTGCCCTTCCTTCATGAAGACGCCCTGTACAATACGGCGGCGGTAGTTCAGTCCGGCCGCATTCTGGCGCTGGTGCCCAAAACCGTGCTCCCCAACTACCGGGAATTCTACGAAAAGCGTCAATTCACCTCCGGCAGGGAATTGGGTACAGGGGTGAAGAACGTCACAGTCAATGGGATGCGTATCCCGTTCGGGACGGGAATCGTTTTTCATGAAGAATCCTCTCCCTTCAGTTTTGGCGTGGAAATATGCGAAGACCTGTGGAGCGTCATTCCTCCCAGTTCCCACCTGGCTCTTCTGGGGGCCAGAGCCATTCTCAACCCTTCCGCAGGAACGGAACTCACCGGTAAGGCAGCATACAGGAGGGAACTGGTCAGACAGCAGAGCGGCAGATGCCTCTGCGCCTATGTCCTTTCCTCCGCAGGTGTGCATGAATCCACCACGGACACCGTATTCGGCGGCCATTCCCTCATTGCGGACAACGGCAGGCCAGCAGCGGAGGGGGAACGGTTCTGCAGGGAAAGTACCCTCATCTTTGCGGACGTGGATTTTGAACGGCTGGAGGCGGCGCGCCTCTCTGAAAGCTCCTTCAATGACAGCAAATCCCTTTTCCCCGCCGGGAACGTCCTGCATCTGGTCCTGCCGGAACAGGTTCCCGGAGCGCCCGGCCTGGAATACGCTTTCAACCCGGCGCGGCCCTTCCTGCCTTCTCCGTCCCGCCGCCGGGAACGGTGTGAGGAAATCATCTCCATCCAAACGGCAGGTCTGGCCAAAAGAATGGAACATACCTGCGCGCAACGGCTCGTCATCGGCATCTCCGGCGGGCTGGACTCCACACTGGCCCTGCTCATCAGCGCCCGCGCCTGCCGGGCGCTGAAGCGGCCGGCCTCGGACATTCTGGCCGTGACGATGCCCGGCTTCGGCACCACGGACAGAACCCATGATAATGCCGTAACCATGTGCCGCCTTCTGGGCGTGGAACTCCGGGAAATCCCCATCTCGGAATGCTGCCTCCGGCACTTCGCCGACATCGGGCACGACCCCGCCGAACGTACCACCACTTATGAAAACGTCCAGGCCCGCGAACGCACGCAAATTCTGATGGATCTGGCCAATAAAATCGGGGGGCTGGTCGTGGGAACAGGGGATCTGTCGGAAATTGCCCTGGGATGGAGCACCTACAATGGGGACCACATGTCCATGTACGCGGTCAACTGCTCCATTCCGAAGACGCTGATACGCTGCCTCATTGAACACATCGCGGAAGGATCATCCCCGGAACTGGCCGCAACCCTTGCGGACATCAACAGCACCCCTGTCAGCCCGGAACTCCTGCCGCCGTCGGACGACGGCACCATTGAACAGAAAACGGAAGACGTGCTTGGGCCTTACGACCTGCACGACTTTTTCCTCTTCCACTTCATCAAATACGGGGCGGAACCGGATAAAATCCTGTACCTGGCGGAACATGCCTTCCGCGGCGAATTTCAGCCAGACTTCATCCGCCGCTGCCTCGGCATCTTCATCCGCCGTTTCTTCCGTCAGCAATTCAAGCGCAGCTGCATGCCGGACGGTCCCAAGGTGGGCACCATTTCCCTTTCCCCGCGCGGGGACTGGCGCATGCCTTCCGACGCCTGCGGGACCGTGTGGGAAAAAGCCATCTCCCACTACTGAGACCTCCTATCCGGAAAGCTGCGGAGACGGCTTTCCCGGAACCCGGCAAGGATTCCAAAGACCACATCAATGCCCGGGGGCCAGCTTCAGCCCGATAATGCCTATCAACAGGAAAGATGCCGCCAGCATGCGCCAGATATTGGTGGAATCCCCGAACCACAGAATACCAATCAGGAACGTTCCCAACGCGCCAATGCCGGTCCACACCGCATAAGCGGTGCCGATGGGGATGCTCCGCTGGGCAAGCCATAAAAGAAAACCGCTCAGAACCATGCTGAAAACGGAGCAGGCGATGCAGGCGGCGAATTTGCCGGGCCCTGTGCCGGGCGTTTGAGAAAGTTTGAAACCCAGAGGCCACCCGATCTCGCAGAGACCGGCCAACACCAGATAAATCCAGGACATATATTGAAACGGGGAATCACCTTCCGCTCGCCGGCCTTCCCGAACGGAAAAAGCTCCAAGGGCAACGGATGCCTTGCAGAATATCTGCCCGGCGTTTCCGATCAAGGCAATAATTTTTTATGACCCCGTATGAAATGGGACGCACACTGTTTCAGCGGCTTTAGGAAAATGGTTCTTTTTCTTTCAAACCGTCTCAAATATCTTTGAGATGGAAACCGCAGCCCTGTGATACTGGCGCCGTTATGGCTATTCATTATTCACTTGCCGCCATCGTTCTGACCGGAACATGGCTTCCACGGGAATCGCGGCCACTACATGGATAAGCGCCCCACATCCCAGTACCTGTGCGCCGGATGGTCTTTCTGCCTGGGAGAAACAGAGTCAAGGCTTGTCACGACCAGCATGCCGCATTCTCAACCAATGGATACGGAAGCGCAGCTAACGTCCATTGATTTCAATTTAAGAGAGGTTGGAAAAGACGAGGCGGTATCCAAAACATTATCGGCAAACCGGACAACACCACTTTTACAGGGATTCATCCTTTCCAAAAATATCATCTTCAAAGAGTTACTTCAAAATCCATTCCACCTGTACGCTGCTCCTCCCGCCTTTGAGGCTATCAGGCAATAAAGTCCGACCTTCTTTCTTCCATAACGCTCCGCTACGGAAGAAAGCAATTCAATCCCCCCCCCCGGAAACACCTCCGGGAGGGAAAAACGTATTGGCCGGCTTTCCTCTATTTGAGGACAGGAGCTTTTTTGCCGGGAGCCAGCCCCGCATCCTTCCCGTCCGTCAGCCATTCAATGGTAATGGGAACAAACTTCAGCTTTTTAATATGCTCCTGGTTCTCCTCATAAAGCACCCCGACGACGCCGGGTTCCACCATGGCGAGGCTGGAATAGGCAAAACCTCCCTCGCCCAGCAGTTTCTTCACCGGCCAGGTCTTGCCGTTGTCATAGCTCATGGCCACCTGTCCCTTAATGCGCCGACCCGCGCTGGGGCCGGAAAACAGGATGCGGCTTTTGCCGCCGTAAACAGGCTGGTTGCTCAGGGAATACGTCATCAGGGAATTCTGGGTACTGTCGCAGAACAGCTCCGGAGCGTCCTCCACCTGCCCCCAGGTCTCCCCGCCATCCTGGGACCACGCGATGCGGCGGCATTTGCCGGCGCCCCAATGGCGCGCAACCATCACCACGCCGCCGTTATCCGTTTCCGCAATGGACGTCTCATTCACCATGCCTTTCATATTGGCAGTCGGCTGGCTCAGCTTCCAGCTCTTGCCGCCGTCATCGCTGTAAATGCAGGAAATCACCCATTTGCCGAACGGCCCTTCATTCATCGGAATCACCAGACGCCCCCTGTGGGCGCCGCTCTTCAGCTGGGTGCCCGCATTGGGGCCGGACGCCATAATATCCACTCCGGAAGGCCGCTTGGTCGTCTTCGTAATCTCCTGCGGATTCGTCCAGGAGGAACCTCCGTTCCTGCTCTGGATCATGAAATTGCGAATGCACTTTTCATCATCCCATCCGTCCGGGATATTGGGCTGCCGTTCCTTGACGCCGGCAGGATAACGCTGGAACACGACAGTCACGGTTTTGGTTTTGGCGTCATAAACAGGGCACGGATTATTAAACGTGGCTCCATGAGCCTTGGCAATCGCCCGGGGCCGGGACCAGGTCTTCCCGCCATTCTTGCTGACGCTCATGATAATATCATTCTCCCCCTGGTCGGTATTCTTGTACCGCCCTTCGGCGAATGCCAGAAGCTGGCCCTTGCCGATACTGAGCAGAGCGGGAATGCGGATGGAGGCATAGGGATTGCCCTCCCCGGCGCTGAATACGGTCACAGCCCTGTCCGTAGGGAAATCGCTTTTCTTTTCCTGCCCGAACGCCGGCAATGCCACGGCGCATACGGCACTCATCAAACACTTGAATACGGAATTCATCATCTCTTCCACCCTATTCCATTTTCCCCTTCCGCACAACAACCATGTCATGCATGTGCGCAAAAACCAGAGAAAAAGGAGTACGGAAGAGGAACGCGCGGCAGAAACGCGATACCGCCGCCGGGAAACGCCGGAAGACTTCGGCTCAAAGCTCAAACGCGACGGCAGAGAACGTCCTCATCCGGATACGGCAACCCGGAAAAGCGTCCGCCGGAACCGGGAAATATCCGGGAACGTGAAATCGGCTGAAAAAAATCCCTGCCGCAACGCCAAAACCATTCCACACATCAACCGCCCAGCCTTTTTCCTGACGGACTGTCTGCCTATTTACTCATCAAGAGAAAAATGGTGAAAGAAGAAGAAAACGGAACCTGTATCTTGTAACATCACAGAATCACCTGCTTCCCGCACTGTCATGAACCGAATCCTTCCATTATTATCCCTGCCCCTGCTGTCGCTCGCAGCGGCATTTGCCGCCAACACACCGGAACACATCGGCAACGACCTCAAACTATTCAAAGACTCCTCCTGCACCTCCCTGAAGCCGGATGTCCAAGACACCTCCGCTTTTCAGTCTGACGCGATGAAGGAACTCGCAGACAAAATTCTGGCAGGCCATTACAAGCCGGACTACCTGTATGCCGAATACCGGGCTCTTCCCTCACCTCGCCAGACGGGGAAAAATCTCAGAATCGGCGACGGATTCAGTAAGTACGACAACATGACGGGCGTCTATCTGGAAAAGGGGAAGCATATCGTCCTGGTCGGCAAGACGGAGGGACAGGAAATCAGCCTCCTGCTGCCGAACCTGATGCGCAAGCCGGCCAAAGGAGTGCAGCCCACAAAAGACCCCAATGGCTGGGGATTGCACAAAAAGCAGATTCCTCTCAAGGAAGGAATCAACATCATTGACGTGGAAACACCCGCCAACGCCTATATCAGCTACTTCTCCGAAAACGCCGGCAAAGCCCCGAAAATCCCCGTCCACTTCGTGACCGGCAAAGCCAACGGCTACTTTGACACCACCCGGGGCGACACCAACAAAGATTGGGGTCGTCTGCTTGACCAGGCCGTCTCTCCGATCATGGATGCCCGGGGAAAATACATCCAGGTTGCCTACCCCGTAGAATTCCTGAAAAAATTCACCAAAGACCGCGGAACCGAACTCATCAACGCCTATGACAAGCTCATCGGCATCCAATACCAGCTGATGGGACTGGATAAATACGGCAAAATCCCGGAAAACCGCGTCCTGGCCCGCGTGAACTTCAACTACTACATGTTCCGCGACGGAGACGGAGTTGCCTACCTCGGAAACGACGGGACAATGCGCATGGTGACCGATCCTGAAAACGTTCTCAAGGGAGACGCCTGCTGGGGATTCTCCCACGAAGTAGGACACGTCATGCAAATGCGCCCGATGACCTGGGGCGGCATGACGGAAGTCAGCAACAACATCTTTTCCCTGCAGGCCGCAGCCAAAACAGGCAATGAAAGCCGCCTGAAACGCCAGGGCAGCTACGACAAGGCGCGCAAGGAAATCATCGAAGGGGAAATCGCCTACCTGCAATCCAAGGACGTCTTCAACAAACTGGTTCCCCTGTGGCAGCTCCATCTTTACTTTACGAAGAACGGACACCCCGACTTCTATCCTGACGTCATGGAGTACCTGCGCAACAATGCGGGAAACTACGGAGGAAACGAGACCGTCAAATACCAGTTCGAATTCATCAAGGCATGCTGTGACGTCACAAAAACCGACCTGACGGACTTCTTTGAGAAATGGGGATTCTTCAAGCCCGGAAAATTCCACATCGGTGACTATGCCCAATACGACTTTAACGTCACCCCCGAAATGGCGGCGGAAACGAAAAAGTGGATTGCCGGCAAAGGCTACCCGAAACCTGAAACCGACATCACCGAATTAAGCGAGTAGCGTAATTCGGCAATCCCGACAATTCCCTTTAATCATCAAACATGCTGCAAACGGGTAAGAAAAACAGGAACCCAAGTTTAATTCTTTTGAAAGTATTTTTGATGATGGAAGCTTATTAAGAAGTTAAACTCCCTCACCAAGGGTGGAATCAGCAATGGTTCCACCTTTTTCATTTCTACATCCATCTCCCCTATTCCCAGCCATACTGGGTACGGCAAAAGGCATGGTGCCCCTAAATTAAATGTATTCTCCCATTTGATAGCCTACCCAGAAATTGATACAATTGGCATACGTCTCCTATTTTGGTCAAACATCCAAACAGGAGGTAAAACAAGATGCTTTTTGATGAACCGTTTTTAGCTGGTTTGTCATCCGTATAGCGATGGGAGGATAGCGTGTTTCCCTGATGGTCACAAACGTGGATGGCGTTTCCCTCCAGTATGGCAACAACTTCAAAAGAAAATCTCTGCAGTTTTCCTTGTTGAGTGAAGCGAGTTTATCCTTCAGGGGATATTACACGGACAAGTGTTCCTTATTGGTATGCAGCTCCAATCATGACCTCATCATGTCGTAAAACACGAGATTCGTAAGCAAAAAAACTCATTGACCGTCAAATATTTTACAGTAATGAGCAGTTATTTCTCTAACTTGATAGGAGGAATATCCTGACAGAAAAAAGCTACATCCCTATTCAGTTTTTCCGCGATTTCGCAGATGGTATAAAATGTGATGTTGCGCTCTCCCCGTTCAATGCTGCCGTAGTAGCTTCTATCCAAATTGGCAACATGCGCAAATCCTTCCTGAGAGAATCCCTGGGCTTTTCTCTCGTTTCTGATCCTTTCTCCTAATTCCTTGAGTACATTTTGCTTGGACATCTATTCATTATCGCAGAAATGAGAAATTTATGTCCACGGCCTAAAATACCTCTTTACAGTTGTGGAGATACGCGATATTCAAACGTTATCATCTACAAACCAAGAGGATGAATAACCAAAATTGATTATGAAGTTACATCTGCCTACAGTACTGCTGGCGACCGTGCTTGCCTGCATTTCGCAACCGGTCATCGCTACAGAAACAATCAACCTCAATACCCATAACTGGGATCAATATATCGGAGATTATGGGAATCCGGGATATCCTCGATTTGATAACGTTAACCTGAGCCTTAACGGTAACTGGTCAGTCAATTTTGATAAATTCTATGATCTTACTTGGGGCGCATCAGATAATGGTTCCTATACTTTGACAGGACAAGGGACCATGGATTTCAAGGACGAGGTGTTCACCATATCTGGTGGAAGCTCAAAAACCCTGGCTACAGGTAATGCCAAATATACGATTGGTTCCGGCATTGTTCTCAAAAATGCAACGCTGGAAGCGTGGGGAGGAGCACAAATAACATTCAATGGTTCTCTCTCTACTGAAACCAATCGAGAAACTCCCTGTTCTTTCTCGGTTTATTCATTTGACGAACATCACTCTGTCCTCGACTTGAGAGGAGCTACAATCAAGGATAGTGATTTCGTTAAACTGGAATTTAACCAGGGAACCATTATCAGGGATCAATATACTATATCTGCAACACACGGTCTCGAAATTTGGTATTCTTCAAATTCTACATTTACAGGAAAATCCATTCTGCAAGGAAACCTGACGTTGGCAAACGACGGGAAAGTAATTGTTTGGGGAAATAATGATGCATTGTATCCCAATATGTCCATTACGGGTACTTTGTCCATTACCGGGAATACCAAAATAGAGTTTTTCAATGATAGTCCGGCAAATGGAGTTTACTTAAATCCTGAATCCGGGACTGTCGTATTTTACTGTAAAAATATTACGGGAGACACCGGGCTTTTGAGCGCCATTGAAAGCACATGGACATATGATGACGAAACAATATCCCGGAATATCACTGACAAAAAATTCGTATCCATCACCCAAACGGATGGACGTTATGCTCTGACACTGGTTGACAACGGTTATAATCCCGGTCAACCGGAACAACCGGAAACCGTTATTACAGACGGCAAAGCTCCCGATACTCTTTCCAAGGATGTTGTCGTCTCTTTGAGTAATGGGGGAAGCGTTGATGCAACGGAAACCATCAGAGGACTCAACAATTCCTGCATTAGTGGAACGGGAGGGAATTTGGTTACTACGGATACACAAACATTCTCCATGAATGGTTCCGATACACTCGGATTCAGTATTGTAGGGACAAACGGAAATGCAGGCGCGGATATCCAAGTAGGCCAGACGGGAGGAAACATTACGGATGCCGCCATTGTTTTAACTGGCGACAAATATGAATCCAGACAGGTCAATGTTCAGAGCGGCCTTTTGGAAATTGGTCAAAACACCATTCTTGGAACAGATGTTTCCATACTGACGATTGGATCTTCGAATGCTTCCGATGGTACAGTTACTGCATCCGTCAATAACAGGGGGACAATCAACAATGACGTTACCATCAATTCCGGTGCATCGCTGGACAACAGGAATAACATTAATGGAGATGTTCTTGTCAATGCATCATCCATTTTGAGCAACAATGGAACGGTGAAGGGGGATGTAACGGTATCGGAAAACGCTTCTGTTAATGGCAGCGGTACCTTTGGTTCAACCATTCTCCAATCCAATGCTCTTCTCTATGTCGGTAACAGTCCGGGATTCCAACGACATGGGGATTTGATGCTAAATGACGGCTCAAGGCTCGGTTTTTATCTGGACGGCATTACCGCTGCGACATTGGAGAATCACGGTTCAGGTACATATTCCAATATTTCCGTGACCAACACATTGAATTTGAATGGAACAGTGAATGCCGAAGTAGAAGTAGGCTTAGGTATTTTAGCCGCAGGGATGGAAGCGTTTACTCTGGATCTTATCAAAACGGAAGGAACGGTTTCCGGTAATGGTGATTTTGTCCTTTCCCTGAATGATGAAAACCATCTCTTGAAGGAAGGCAACCTCCTTTGGAATGCATCTACAGGCACACTCAGTTTCACAGGACAGGTGGACGAAACCGTAGCGGCCGCTCTGGTCGGCAAGGACGGCTCCAATATCGCCAATTCCCTGTGGTCAAGTACCAGCGTCGTCAAAAACTTCGGTCAAACGGCTGTTTCTCAATTCAAGGTTACCCAACCTGGAGATTCCAATGTATGGGTAAGCGGTCTGGGTGATTTCGTTACCATGAGCTCCACTTCCCATGCGGACGGTTTTCAGTACAACGGAGGTGGATATGCGGCAGGGATTGACTACGCATGGACGAAGAAATTCCGTGCTGGCATTGCCTTCGGTCAAACATTCGGAACGTTCAAATCTGACGACAACCAAGCATCCATCAAGCAGGACAGCATCATGACTGGCCTCTATGCCAATTACCTTGAAACGTTGTGCGACAAGCAGAGCGTTGGATTGAGCGGATACTTCTCCTATGGATCGGTGGAAAACAGGGCCGATACTCTCATTGGTAATTCCTCATACCTTCCCGGTCATGCAAAATGGAATGACGACGTGTTCTCCTTTGGTCTTAAAGCAGACTGGAACATCAAAGTCACCGACAAGACAACGCTGACACCGTTCATTGGAATTGATTATGTCCATGGAGCACAGGAAAGCTTCACGGACACATACGACAATGGAAGCCGCCAGTATAGGGACGGCAACATGCAGGTATGGAGTGTTCCGGTAGGCATTACAGTCAAAAAGGAAGTATCGGTAGGAGGCGGACAGCTTCTTCTCCCAGAACTGACGCTCGCCTATGTCGGGGATATCTCCAGAAAGAATCCTTCGGTCAAATCCACCATCTACGGAATCGACAACAAACACGAAGGAAGCAATCCGGGCAGAAGCGCTTTCATGATGAATGCCGGGACCAACTGGGTTATTAACCAGAACTGGAGCGTTGGAGCATTCTACACTCTGGAAGCCAGAAGCAGCCAGATGAACCAATCCGCCTCACTTTCGGCAAGGTACAGTTTCTAATTATACAAATAACAGTCACCCAAGGATGGAATCAGCAATGGTTCCATCCTTTTTCATTTCTACACCCATCCCCCTATTTCCAGCCATACTGGGTACGGCAAACGGCATGGTACCCCCGCCAAATCAAATGCACTCCCCCAATTGACAACCTATCTCTGTTTGGTCTCAACATATACAGAGACACTTCCACATGAAGGGGGTACTTTCTCAAATGCTTCAAAATTGTTTTTCCGAAAAATGGAAACTTTTTCTCCATTAGGAAATGTACCAACAGGAAAAGGTGAAAAGTCCATTTAGCCATTTGTAAGGCAAAATTAATTTTGACAGTAATTTTTCAGATTTGCGGAGGTTAATACCCGTCATGCCTCTGGAATTCTTACAAAAGATCCTAGCAATATTCAGAATAAAATAACCAGGTTGTTGTCGTCACCCAATAACATTTGCAGGAATACTGACGCCATCAATGGTTCTGTACATTGGACGGATAGAGGCTTTGGAAATGCTGAAAAAGCAGGAAACAAAATTCAAAATATATTAAAATAAGAGAATTATGAATATTTTTGTCTTATCCTATGGATATAAAATATATGGAGGATGCTGAAAAGTATACCGCAGTATACTTGGAATTTATTGCCGCAGAGATTGTTTTAAAGATAATAAATCTATGTAAATGAATATTTTATGAGAAAAAATGGTTTTGCTCAATGTAAGAAAAGAGATATGGAGAGGCTTGCCCCAGTATACCCCCTAAAAACATTTCCAAGGTAAAATTGGTTTTGTACGAAGGTGTTTTCAAAAAATGATTTGGAGCAATTAATCCTGAAATGTTTTTTGGGGATTAAGGGTAATACCCATGTATCAAATCATGGGCTACCTCTTTATATAGTTCAACCCCTTTCTTGCGTACTCGTAAAGGTAGTTTCATATGATTCATGATTACATTTTGAGGAAACGATGTCTATGAATCACGCAGACCATTTCCCCGATCTTCCAAGTTTCTTTAGTCCTTCTTTTATATAGTCTACGAAATCTGTCGTATCTGCGAAGTAATTTCGAAAAGCATCTTGGATTGTTTTATTAACTTTGGAGTCGCCACCTCGAACAAGAACAATATCATCATCTGGAAATTCTTTTTCCTTTTTAAAATATTCTATGTTAGCTTCGGAAAGGCTTTCATAAACAAAAATTTCAGAAGTTGGTTTTTGGGGATCTGATTTCAACTGTATAATGACGTTAACTCCTGAAAATTCTTTTTGAATAGTTTTTAAATTTTCTAGTTGTCGTAACAAAGAAGTTTCTTTTTCAATAGAAAAAAATTGATCTAAAAGTTCTTCATTTGTTAAATATGATTTGCACGATTTTTTATTTTCATGAGCTCTTGCTATTATCTCACTTGTCAGCCTGAAAAACTCTTGCAACTTTTCATCCCCCTCACTAAATTTTGCACGACCTTTCATTATATTGTCAGCGACTTCAACCGCTGTAGCCCAAGCGTGCTGGCATGCTGTTCTATACTGAATCTCAACTAAAAGCCCATTCCAGTGGGGTGATCTATCTTTACCCTTTCGACTATTATATTCGTATATATCGTGTATGCCTCTATATCCGCTTTCTTTTGGTTTAACAATATAGTCCTTACTTTGTTCCTTTTTTAATTTGTGCGAAAGCTTTTTTGCATTATGCAATTCATTCCTATAAGAATGCAAATCTTCTTCATTTTTAAAAATAAGCCTGCATCCTGCTATATCATGCATCCTCGTGAAAACCATTTTGGGTTGTCTTTTTAGCTTGTCGTAAATGGTATTTCTTCTTTTCAATCTTTGTGCAAAAACAATATCCTTTCCACCGATTCTGTTTCTCAATGTAGCTTGCCACGAATTTAAAATATGCACGTGAGAGGCTCTCCAGTTTTCGACTATCTGTTCTTCATCTAGAGGAATGGGTGAACCATTCGTTAAAGAATTTCTTATCTTTTCCGCAGCCCTAGATACTTTTTTTTTGCTCGCAGTTGGATATATTGATGTTCTTTTCTTCTTATTTTGTGACATATTTATTCCTCCTCTATTGAAACTTTTTCTTGGTAAAATCTTCACGGACGGGAAACGGATAGGCAAGCTTGTTCTATTCGCATTTTTCAAGAGATTTTTGATTTTTTTGATTTTCGAGCTTGTTTTTACGATACCAAAACCGTAACCTTGCTATAAAGCAATAAAAAGCGAGATATCTAATTTCCCAATATTTCCCCCATTCTCCTGCAAACAAAAACCGCAATATACTTCATTACAAATATATTGCAGTAGAAAAATAATGGCGGACAGGGAGGGATTCGAACCCTCGGTACCGGTTTGCGGTACACACACTTTCCAGGCGTGCTCATTCGACCACTCTGACACCTGCCCGTTGGAGATTGTGCTAGATAGGAAAGCAGGGGCAGAATAATGGCAGAAGAGAGGTTTGGCAATCTTTTTTTCATCCAGAAGGAATTTTCCCGTCTTCCTCGAGTTTTTCACGTTTCCGGCTGTTGCTCGAAAAGGATGAAAAGCGCCCCGACAACACGAGGAAGTCTTCAACAGGCATAAGCAGAAACAAAGCGTATTTTGAGAAGCTTGGAAAGGAACAGGTTTCCGTGGTTCACAAAAATCCTCCATGAGAGTATGGCAGATTTCCTCCCGTCCTGCCCTGTTTTTCCCGCGGAGCAAATAAAAATTTTTCTCTTTCTCCACCTTTACGGCTTCCGGGCAATCGGGCAAGGTTCAGACAAGAACCTCTATTGATAAACTTGCTTCCGTCCAGACTCAAGAATTGACCAGCAGACGTTTGAGGAATTTCAGGAGCGAGACGGGAAGAGAAGATTGAAGGATTCCGGAAGCCCAGAGTTTCTAGAGTTCCGGGAACACGCGGCAGGAATGAAAACCCACGCTGAAAGAAGAGAAGGCGGGACATGCCGTTTCACCGAGTATCATCATTTCCGCGGCTCCGCATTCCTCCCGTCCTCAAAAAAGGCCAAAGGCTTCCGGCATGTGCCGGAAAAGGCGTTTCCCGACCGCACTTCCCCCTTGACGGATGCCCCAAAGACAGGTTTGCTAGTCCTGCGCATGGGAGAGTCCTTTTACACACGCACCACGGAGGCCCCCTCCTCCGCTTTTGATTTGTCCCTCAGACCACCCGCTTTCAGCGAGTTCTGCGGGCAGGAGAAGATTAAGGATCGCCTGATGCTGATGGTGGAAGCCGCCAGACAGCGCGACGATGTGCTAGATCACATTCTGTTGAGCGGTCCCCCGGGCCTGGGGAAGACGACGCTTGCCAATATTATCGCGAATGCCGTCGGCTGCCGCATTCATACGACTTCCGGCCCCCAGATTGAAAAGGCGGGAGACCTGGCCGGCGTGCTGACCAATCTGGAAAAGGGGGATATTCTGTTTATTGACGAGATCCACCGCCTGCACCCGGCCATTGAGGAGTATCTGTACCCGGCCATGGAGGATTTCCGGCTGGATATTATTATCGACCAGGGGCCGAATGCCCGTTCCATCCAGCTCAACCTGCCCAAGTTTACCCTGGTGGGGGCCACCACCCGCGCCGGGATGCTGACCAGCCCGCTGCGTTCCCGCTTCGGCCTGGTGAACCGGCTGGATTATTATACGCGGGAGGAGCTGTGCGCCATTATCGAACGGTCCGCGGGGCTGCTGAACGTGCCCGTGGACCCGGAGGGAGCCCTGCAGATTGCGCTGCGCTCCCGCGGTACGCCCCGCGTGGCCAATTCCCTGCTGCGCTGGGTGCGGGATTACGCCCAGGTGCGCGGCGACGGCGTGATTACGGAGCAGTTGGCGCACGACGCCCTGACCATGATTGAAATTGACGACGATGGACTGGACGAGATGGACAAGCGCCTGCTGGAAGCGATGATTTACAAGTTCAACGGCGGCCCGGTGGGCCTTTCCTCCCTGGCGGTGGCCGTAGGGGAGGACGCTTCCACGCTGGAGGACGTGCACGAACCTTTCCTGATTATGCAGGGGTATATCAGCCGCACCCCCAGGGGGCGCGTGGCGATGCCCTCCGCCTATCTCAAGATGGGCGCCGCGCCGCCCGCCAACGGCCAGGGGTGGCTGTTGTAGGCCATTCATTTACGGCATGGAAGGAGTGCTGCGTTTTGTGCTGGTCATCAGGCCCGCTTTCTTTTAGACTGTTTCCACATAAAACGTCAGGACGTTTTCTGTTCATCATACGCCCAAAGCTATGGCCGCACATTCTGATACTCCCTTTAAAAGACTGCCCGTCAAAATTATCGGTACGGGTTCCTATGTTCCGGAACGCCGCCTGACCAATGCGGATCTGGAAAAGATGGTGGACACTTCCCACGAATGGATTATTGAACGCACGGGCATTGTGGAACGCCGCATCGCCGCCCCTGACGAGTACACTTCCCATATGGGGACGAAGGCCGCCCAGCGCGCTCTGGAATCCTGCGGGCTGAAGCCGGAGGATATTGACCTGATTATCGTCGCCACCATCACGCCGGATACGTTCACCCCTTCCACTTCCTGCTATATCCAGGATGCCCTGGGCGCCAAGAATGCCGCCGCCTTTGACATTTCCGCCGCCTGCTCCGGCTTCCTGTTCGCTATGAAGACCGCCGTCCAGTACATCGGCACCGGCCAGATGAAGACGGCGCTCATCATCGCCGCGGAAAAACTTTCCACCGTCGTCAACTGGGAGGACCGCAGCACCTGCGTCCTGTTCGGGGACGGCGCCGGGGCAGCCGTGCTCCAGGCCTCCACAGGGGAAGAGGGGGAAGGCTCCGTCCTTGCCACGGATATCGGTTCGGACGGCTCTCTGCATGACCTGCTCCAGATTCCGGGCGGCGGCTCCCGTTGCCCCACCACCGCGGAAAACGCCCATGAACGCCTGGCCACCCTGGCCATGCGCGGCAATGAAACCTTCCGCCATGCCGTCACGCGCATGAAAGCCTCCGCCGCCAGCGTCATTGAACGCGCCGGCCTCACGGCGGACGATATTCAGCTGATTATTCCCCACCAGGCCAACCTCCGCATCATTAACGCCGTAGCGCAGCGCCTCTCCATTCCTGAAGAGAAGGTGTTCGTGAACATTGAGAAGTACGGCAACACGTCCGCGGCCGCCGTCGCCATCGCCTTTGACGAAGCGCGCCGTTCCGGCAGATTCGGCAAGGGAGACAACGTCGTCCTGGTCACGTTCGGCGCCGGGCTTACCTGGTCCGCCGCCGTTATCCGCTGGTAATATTCTTTTTCATACTCCCCCATCATCATGACCACTGAACCATACGGCAAAAAAAATCCGTTTCCCGCTCCCGTCCTCTCCGTCAAGCACATCACCGGGGAAGGCAGTCCCAAGGAAACCATCCACATTGAATACAGCCTGGACGGTTCCGGGATGAATTACATTGCCGGGGATGCCCTAGCCGTCATTCCCTCCAATGATCCCGCCCTGGCGGACGCTCTGATTGACAAGCTCGGCCTCAGCCCGGATTCCCAGGTTCCCACGCCGGAAGGGGAAACCGCAAGCCTGAAGGACGCTCTGGTTCACTGCTATGACATTACCAATGTCAACAAAGCCCTGCTGACCAAATGGGCCGCCGCCTCCGGCAGCCAGGAGCTGGACGCGCTTCTGGCCGGGGATAAAGACGCCTTCAACGATTTCCTGTGGGGCCGGGACGTGCTGGATCTGGCCACGGAATACCCCGCTTCCTTCGAATCCGCGGAAGCTTTCACCGGCATTTTGAAAAAGATCATGCCGCGCCTTTATTCCATCGCCTCCAGCCCGAACGCCCATCCCGAACAGGTTCATCTGTGTGTGGGCGCGGTGCGCTACACGGCCCGTGACCGCAAGCGCGGCGGCGTCTGCTCCACCTACATGGCGGACCGCCTCCAGCCGGGCCATACGGCCAGAGTATTCGTACATACCAACAAGAATTTCCGTCTGCCGGAAAACGGGGACACTCCCATCATCATGGTAGGCCCCGGCACCGGCATCGCCCCCTTCCGGGCATTCTGGGAGGAACGCATCGCTTCCGGCGCCAAGGGCGGCAACTGGCTGTTCTTCGGCAATCCGTACAGGGCTACTGACTTCTGTTATGAAGATGAGCTGACCCAATTGACCGGCACCGGTAAACTGAAGTTGTCCGTGGCCTGGTCCCGTGACCAGGAAAAGAAGGTGTATGTGCAGCACCTCATGGTTCAGGAAGGCGAAGAGCTCTGGAAATGGCTGGAAGCCGGCGCCTGCTTCTATGTCTGCGGAGACGCCTCCCGCATGGCGAAGGATGTGGACGCCGCCCTTCATGAAGTGATCCAGACCTGGGGCCATAAGACTCCGGAGGAAGCCGCGGAATATGTGGCGGACATGAAGCAGCACCGCCGTTACCAGCGGGACGTGTACTAATATCCGGGACAACGCCCCTAATTTTGCTACCGCGCCTTTCCATCATTTTTGGGAAGGCGCTTTTTCTTTTTCCAGAGAAAACCGCTACGCATCAATCCGGCCTCTCCCCCGGCTTCCTCCATGACGGTTCCGGCTGTTTTCCCGTCAATCCCAGCCGGAATAAAACGCCCTCCCCTGTCCGAACGCCGGCTTCTTTCAATCCGGAAAAGCCATCTTCCGCTCCCCCCTCCGTAAAAAATAACACCGACCTGAAAAGAACCCATCCGAGCAAAAGTTCTTCCCCCGCTTCAAGCGTTTCCTTACTCTCACTCCAAAGTCTGCCGAGTTCCGCAAACGGCCCTTTTTACTTTCCTGAGCTTGAAAAAGAAGACCATGCAGAACAAATACAGCTTCTGCGGCAGGCAGTGGACGATCCCCATCCATCCCGGCCGCCTTAAGGCCCATCTCCGCCCAAAGGAATAACTCCACCAATCCTGCTGCCGGTCAATGCTGTTGATTATTTTTCGCCTCTCCTCCATTTCGGCAAGCAGTTCTTCCCGCGAACGAAAAACCGGAGCAAGGCCCTCCAGTAATTCCCTGCACAATTCCAGCCCCGCCTCCTTGCTTTTTTTCAACTGGCTTTTCATTTCCAGCTCCCTTTTTTCAAAGGCCTCCGCCGTCCGCATGTCGGCAAACCGGAACGCGCTGTTGACGGCGCAAATATTTTTAAGGGCAAACCGGTAATAATATAAGGATATGCCCGGCATTTCATAAATATTGCCCTGAAGCCATGCGTGAAACCCCATCAAATCGTCTTCAAAACTGGCCGTCATCCGCAGGGAGTTGCCCCATTCGCAGGCGCTCTTCCTGATCATCATGCTTCCGCCGTAATGGGCAGCAGAAGAAAAGGCCCCCTCCTGAAGCGCAAGAGTCGGCATTTCCCGCGGAGCAGCAGGGAATGCCGGGAATTCAAACGCAACGCCCGGTTCCTCATAGACGCTGGTCATCTGGCTGACTATAGCCACGGCATCCGGGCGTTCCATCACCGCCCAGGCAAAAAGCCTGCATCTCCAGGGAAAAGAACAATCGTCCCCATCCTGACGGAGAATCCATTCATGGGAAGCCAGACCAATCGCCTGCCGGATATGAGGCCCGCGCCCCAGCGGCGTTTCATTCCGGTTCAGGACTACCCGGTACGGCCCCTTATATTGAGCCGCCATTTCCTGCATGACGGCGAAGGTCCCGTCGGAAGAGCCGTCGTCCGAAAGGATGATTTCAACCGGCCCTTCATAATCCTGCCCGAATACGCTCCGGATAGCATCCCTGATGCAGCTCTCCTCATTATGCCCGGTCAGGATAATGCTGATGGAAGGAAGTTCCGAAGGGTTCATGAAGAAAAAACACGGAAAAGAAAACGTCAACCATGAAGAGGACAATGTCCTTCTCTATTCATTAATAAGGCGTCACGTTCATACCGGATTCCAAATCCGGGGTCAAGGGTTGATTTTTACACCAAGGAACTTATGTGGCGCGGACGTTTTGTCATCAAGAATCTCCCCCCTTGCGGGCAGGGAGCCCGAAGCCAGGAAAACAGGGCGAAAGATTTTGCTTTCCATTACTGCCTCCAAACCACTCATTTTTTCATAAACAATTATTTTTTAAAATGATAGAACTCTTTGAACCAGACCGAACCGGAATACCTCAACAACCCGCTACGCTCCATGAGGTATTGGGATAATTTTCTTTTGATTCGCGATGAATACGGAATTTCCCAATCGGATTTGGAATTCGCTGTGAAAGGTTCATTCACGCGCCGATAAATCATGGAGGAGGGACGACGTATTTTACCTCCCGCCATTCACCGGTCATGATGCTTACAGAACCATCGGATCATTTCCTCCATATCCTGATTTCCATTCCATTCACAAAGCAGTTCATCATTCCCCTTACATGCAGAAACCGTTTTTCAGCATTATGATTCCGGCTTATCATCTGAAAGATGATATTGCTGCCGTCCTTCAGTCAGTACTGGTTCAAACATTTCAGGATGTTGAAATCGGTTCTTCCGATGAGCTCGCTTCCATCATCCCAACAGCATTCGCCAGGATAACGGATTGTTCTACAAATATTGAAAGAAATCTCCGCGATGCCTCCTGGAAAAGGGCAAACGGCTTTTACAAGGCCGGCATCTATAAAAATACGGAAGGAGATGCCTTATTTTTTTGTTACCCGGCCATTTACAAGCCGCCTTTTATGGGGAAATGCCAGAGCCGACTATTTTTTAACAAGCCGACTTAACTCCCCTCCGGAATTTTCCCGAATCCGGGAAAAATCGTCCGTATACGCCTTCAGGAACGCCTCAACGTTTTATGCCTGATGATTTTTCCGGAGTTTTATCAATAGTAAAAAAATCATTCATTTATGAAAGTTGATACTATTAAGGGAAGTTCCTATGTAATGACCTGTACAAAAGCTTGTACTGTAAGCGCCATTTTCAATTCCGGAGAGACGTCCATGCTTATTCTGGAAGCAGAGAAAAAAGGGCAATACGGTTTTGCGGCCCCGACGGACGCCATAGAAGTATCCGATGAAGACGCTTTGATCACCCAGGTTTTCAAAACAGCCATTCCAGGGCTGCCGGGCCAGAACGGCATCAGGCAAGGAGAAAATGCCGAATTAAAAAACCTGACGGCGGAATCCGGCACTTTTACGGGGACCGTCAACGCCAACGGCGGCATTAATATCCCGCTTGCCGTGGGGGCGGCAACAGATATGTCAGCGGTCAACCGCCTGTACGCCGCCGGGCTGGCTGCCGTGACGGACGCTTTTTCCGTCAAGTGTTATCCGCTCCCGGCGGATTGCTCGTCTTCCAACGGGACGGTTTTCAAAACAGACAAGGAACCCAATTCCCTTTATTTCAATGTTCCTCCCAATTCCTCTTTTACCGTGAAATGCGGCCTCGTGACCAACTCGAGACCCATGCACAATTATTCCAGCATCCGGGGGTGGGTGGCTCCGGTGCGCCTGCCTTCCGTCAGCGCTAAATTCACGGCCAGGTTCGGACAGATGACGACGATTGCGCGCATGGGACGGGACAGGGACGCGTTTACGCTGGTGCCGGATCAGGCGGCGGGCGGATATAAGATTGGGGAGATTATTGACATTACGTTTGATCATGTCCGGGATGCAGCCGCAGGGGGGTATCATATTCGTGTCCGGGAGATTTATTATTCCAATGCCGAGCAGAAATGGAAGATGAAGACGACGCAGGCCCTCGCGCCGGAGCCGTCTATCAATTCCGGTTATCCCGTCTGCGTGTACGCGGTGGTTTACGAGCAATACCAGGACGGGGGATATGATACCGAAGACAGGGGAGCGTTGTGGCTGCTGCATGGCGGGAATTCCTCCCGCGGCTGCGTCAAGATCGCCACGGTGAAGGGAGTTCACTGCTTTGAGCGCATTTATCCATTTTCCGGATATTATCTTGATATGGAGAATGCCAATAGCTGGGCGCTGTCCGGAGCTTTCCTTCCGGCGACGATGCACTTGCATTGCAATAACGTCAATCCGGCGTATTACGGTTTTTCCTCCATGGAGAGCAATATCATTGTCTCCGAAGCGGTGGAGGATTTTGTTGATCCGGAAGCCGAAACGACTACCGAAGATTGAGCATGAATAATTCAGAGATACAAATTCAGTTCCCGCAGCCCGGCAACTGGCAGAAATTCACCCTGACAGCCATTTATCAGGACAAGGGCGGATATAGACCTCCGGCGCGCTATACGCAGGACGAGATACCCGCGGAGCAGGTCCCGGCCATGCAGGCCGTTGTTGCCGCGCTGGTGGGGCTGGCGGAGGACTGGCAAGCCGTCCAGGTGTGGGCAAGGCTGAATGAGAGCCTCATTGACGCCCAGCCCTCCGTAGCGGAAACCGTGGTATTGACCGTTGAGGCCGTGCATGTGGAGACCGGAGGCCGCCGGATGTTGTTTGCGGAGAATTACCCGGAGTTCTTCATCACCGCCCCCTCCGCCGTGGCTTTCTTCAAACACTTCACGGCAGCATGATTTGCCAATCAGGCCGCGGCGTCCGTGCCGCGGCCCGTGGTGTGTCAGGATGGCTGCATGACCAATCCCGACAATACTTCCAACGTGGTAGCCGCCACGGCCGCCTCTATTCCTGACGCCGTCAAAGATGCCTTTTCCTCTGGCGGCGTTCTCTCCCTGGGCGACGTTCTGCTTCTGGAATCCGCAGGCTGCCGCTTCATTGCTGCCGGGGGTGCTCCAACATTCCGCGAGATGGCCACGGTTTACTGGCTCTTTGCCGATAAACAGGCTTTCCGGCTCGCTCTGGATACCGGCGATTTTGATGCTGCATTGCAGGCTTACGCCGACAAGTTGTCACCTTCTGTCATCCCTGCGGCTGCCCCCAATATCAAGGGCATCCTGGCACGCTCCTTTGCCCCGGCCAATGACGGGGGAAAACCGATGCCCACGCCGACAGCATAACGTGCAGCGGCGTGGGCTGGTGGCTTGCTCTGGTGGACCTGCTGGCCAGCGAATACGGCTGGCCGCTGGCCGACGTGCTGTCCACGCCATTGCCCCAGGCTCTGGTGTTGCGTGAGGCCATTGCCCAGCGCAACGGAGCCAAGACCGAAGGTCTGACCCTTCTGGAACGGCAACTGTTAATCAACCTGCAATCATGAGTAAAGGTATTGACTACGGACTTGACCTTGACACCTCTGGATTTACCGGCGGCATTAGCGCCGCGCGAGCATCGCTGGGCGGTTTCCAGGCTTTCAGCGTGGGGGCTATGGCTGCCGTCGGCGCGGCCGTAGCCGGGGCGGCGCTGGCTCTCAAAGGGCTGCAAACCGTCTGGACGGAGGCACAGACAGCCGTCGGAGAGGCTGCCAATCGTGAAACGATGCAGACTGCGTTCATTCCACTTCTTGGATCGGCCAAAGCCGCCAAAGATCGCATGGCTGAATTGGCTGATTTTGCGGCCAAAACCCCCTTTCAACTTCCAGGTATTGCTGCGGCATCCCGTACCTTGGAAGCTTTGACTGATGGCGTCTTATCTACGGGGAATGGATTGACACTTGTTGGTGATATTGCTTCAGCATTCAATCAACCCATTGAGGAAATTGCTGTACACATAGGCCGCCTGTATTCCGGCCTGGACAGCGGGCGGCCCGTGGGGGAGGCCATGCAGCGTTTGCAGGAACTTGGCGCCATCACGCCAGATGTTCGCTCCAGATTGGAAAAACTCCAAGCGGAAGGAAAGAAAGGTTCGGAGGTCTGGCAGGTGGCCACTGATGATTTAGCCCGGTTTTCCGGGGGGATGGAATTGCAGTCTAAAACATGGCACGGTAAAATTTCAACGTTAAGCGACAACTGGGCTAAAGTCCGGTCCGAATTCGGCAAGCCTATCATGGACGCCCTCAAGCCCTTGCTTGATGATGGCATCGGAACGATTGAAAGCATGGCCTCCAAGGCACGCGAAATCGGCGAAACGATTGCTTATGCCATGCGGTTTATGGTCGAATCGTTTAAGCAGGGGGAAGCCTGGAACCTGGCAAAACTGGGGTTGACCCTGGCATTTCAGGAGAGCGTGAATTTCCTGTGGCGGGTGCTGATGGGAGTTTGTGAGGCTATCCCTCAATACCTTGTTCAGGCGTTCAAGCAGGGGATTATGATTCTAGATATTTTGACGGACGCCGCTTTTTGGCGCATGGTTGGCAATGCCTTTGTTGGCGTCATGCGAATGGCCGTCAATGGTCTGCTGGCTTTATTGTCCCAGGGTATCGCCAGCTTGCTTGACAGCATTCCCGGACTGGGTGATGAGGCTAATTGGATGCGGGGCTTATCCCGCGAATTCGAGCGTGACGCCAACAAGGGCAAGGGGCAGGCCAGCGGAGCCGGACGGGCATTTATTGATTCTTACGGCGACCGGATTCTCAATCAAATATCCGACAATTTTTCCGCCCTTCAAGATGCCTTTTCTTCCGGGTTTTCGGAAGCGGCGGACGTGTTGGACACATCAGGCGTACGCGCGGAAATCTCCGCCGCCTCTGAAAAAATTACGGCATCCCTGGCCGCCCAGGACAAGGAACGCGCCGCGAAGGAAAAAGAGGACGCCGCCAAGAGCAAGCCCAGGCGGCAAAAGACCGAGGACGACGCGCCGAAAATCAAGGTCAACTGGGAAACCGTGCTGGCCGGGTCCCTGGCCAAGGTGGGCGGCGGCGGGTATGGTCGCATGATGCTCTCCGCGGAAAACGTCCCTCAAAAACAGCTGGCCGAACAAAAGAAAACAAACGAGCTGCTTAACAAGCTGCTTCAAAAACAGACCGGCTCCCTGGCCGTGTTAGGATAAAATGGATAATGATATTTTAGGCAATCTCCCGTCAGGCGTGCTCTCCTGGTGGAAACCCTCCCAATACCGGGAAACGTACAGCAACAAGACGCTTACCTTGTTTTTCATGTGCCCCCAGGGGGAGGGCCGCGGCCTGGTCCCTAAAATCCACTCTACCGAGTACGGATTGCCCCTGACGGGAATCAGCATTGATACTCATGAGAGCAACAAGGTTGACCTCATCACCCTGACTTGTTCCAAGGACCGGGACGAGGATGACGACGACCCGGAAGGCCCCGAAGACCCGGAAGGCCCCACCTATGAATTTGACGGGCGGGAATGTGAAATAACCGTTTCCCTGGTGGACGAGCCGATCACGCAATGCAAGCTTTACAAATCCCAGGTGGACGCCCTAGACAATGCCACCCTGAAAGACCTGTGCGCCCTAATGGGAGGGCAGCTTGCCGACGAACAGGGCGTTTCCCTGACGGACAAGCTCAACGGCAAAGTGCCTCCCTCCCTGCTTTCTAAAATTCTTCGGGGTCAGACCCATTACAAGGCGGCCTATACCCAATGCCGCCTGACTATCCCCGGCAAGGTGGATATTTCCGATTCCGGCAAGATTGGCAGCCGTGCCGGATTGCCCAGCTTGCCGGACGGGCAAGTCTGGCTTTGCGCCGGAGGCGGCCTGACGCGCCGCAATGGACGAACCGTCACGCAAGTTACCTATATTGGCGGGGAGTGGGACCAGGAAATTTATAAATAAGAGCATGTACAACCTCCCCAAAAAGAGCAAGGGCGCAGTCCTGACCGCCGAAAACTGGAATAACAGCGTTGAGGCCATCCAGGACGCGCTCAACAGGTCATCCGATTTTCAGACGATGCTTCCTTCCGTCCCGGCGGCCAGCCGCTGGACGGGCGGACGGTATGCGGCGGATAAGGGCGGTTTTTCCCTCCGCTCCCTGGTCAAGACGGGGGAGCAATGGAAAGCCTATTTCAACCCAGGAAGAGTTCTGGAAGTCCACGCGGGCGGGGCGCGGGTCATCGTCCCCAAAATGGGAGCCGACAAGATGGACGCCGTCCCATTCCCGGCCCTTGAGGCGGAGGCCGGGAAAAAAGTGTTTCTGGACCTGGTGTGGGGCGACAACAGCCACGACTGCATCACGGAGGCCCGCATTTCAACAGAGGAAACCCCGCCCGGCGGACGCTCCGCCAGGCTGACGCTGGGCGAGTTCGTGTCCGCCGCTCAATCCTCCGGGTCCAGCGCGGACGACATCACCTACACCCCGTTTTTGACCGGGTGCATTACTTACGCCAACGGCTCCCGTAACGAAGGCTGGCGCGTGCTGGCCGTCGCGGACGCGGAGGGCAAGCCTAAAGCCGCCTATCTGCGGCGCGGCAACATTTACGCGTTCGGAAAACTCGTTTCTGAAGGCAGCATGAAATGGGAAAACGCCCCGGCTAAGGAGGGCGACATCTGGCTCAATGTCAAATTTGACGGGGACGGCAACTATAAGAGTTTTTCCCTTGCTAAAGCCAGGGGGGAGGTGTCCCCCTTGCCCGCGGACGGCCTCAAGGACGGCAAAAAGCCGGACAGCGCGTCCTATGCGTTCAAACTGGCGACGATCAGCACGTGCGCGGAGCCGTTCCCGGAGGACGGCAACCCGGCCTCCTTTGTCAACGTGCGCCAGTTCGTCCTGGGGTCCGTCTTCTGCGACCTTGCCAAAAGCGAGGCCCAGGAGGAACAGCGGGAGGACGGCAACGAGGGATTCCGCGTCAAGGCGGAAAAAGATGCTTCCGGCAATGTCCGGGCCGTGAAAGTCCGGCCCGGACATGTCTATATCATGGGGCGGTTTTGCACGACGGCCCTTGAGGCCGGGGCGGACGGCTGGGCGGCCCATGCCGCCACGTCCGGCCAGGTCTGGCTTGTCGTTCAGTTTGACGAGTGGGGCGTTTTCGAGTCCGCCTGGTTGTCTTCCTCGCAACCCAGCACCGCCACCCTTACCCCGTTCATCCTGTCCACGGAGGCGACGGGTATCCGCGGGCAATACGCTTTTCACCTGGCGGACGTGGAGGCGGACGGAACCGTCAAGCAGTACGCCCTGGGGGCGGTTTACTGCCTGTTCGACCCCGCCACCTTTTTCACCCCAGGACCCGCCGAATAGATTTTTATGATAACAATATATATACTTACCTACACAGGCAACGGCCCGGAGGCCGTGGAGTGCGTAGCCTGCGCCGGGCAGACGTTCCCGGAGGCCCGCGTCATTGTCGCCGATGATTCCAACGCGCCCATGCCGGAGCCGTACCGGGACGCCTGTTCCTATGGCGCGGACATCATCACGACGGACTTTGACCGCGGCCTCAACCTTAACGGCCCGGAGGCCGTCAGGGGGATTCTTTCCCTCCTGTCCCAGGACGCGGCGGATGATGATATTGTCCTCAAGCTGGACCCGGACACAGCCCTGATTGGCCGCTCCTGGCTTCAGCCCATGCTGGACGATCCTTCCGTGCCTTTCTCCGCGTGCGGGACCACCCAGCAACCCGCCTACGGGTGCTGCTACGCTATCCGGGGCCGCGTCGCCGCGGAGATGGCCGCCGTCATGCAGGACGCGCCGCTTTCTCCCATTTGCCCGGAGGACCGCACGATAGGCCGCTACGTCCGGGACCATTATGACGGATGCCGGATTTTCTACCCGTGGTCCCCGGAGCGGTGGGACGGATTGTTCACCGCATGGCGGTGGCAATGCCAGGGCAAGGCCCAGGCTGCCACCTACGCCCGCCGATTTGACGTCGTGACGACGGGCAACCCCTGTTATTCCCCGTTCCCCGGCTTGGCCCGCGCCACGATCATGTCCAGCCTCCGCCGGGCCGCCGCGGACCTCCCGCCAACCCTCCGCCGATACTAAGCAATGACTTCTTTCCGCGATTCTTCTTCCTCGTCGCTTGCCAGAAAAAAATAGTGTCCCATGTGGGACACTTGACCCTTTCTCTTTCCCCCCTCCTGACCCTTACGATTATTTAAGGATTCACCCTTACCGTGATTTATGGTTGGTCACATGGACGAGAAAGAAAAAGGGCAAAGAACGCAATATTATTAGTTAATAAACAGCAACTGTTAACAAACATAATAATCCCTTAGACATTTCCGGAAATCATGATAGGATCACGCTCTGTTGCGGAAAAGTTTTTAACATCCGTGCAACTTTTTCATTATTGCGAAGTATAATATAGTCGTGAAGGGATTCATCAAACTCATCATTGTCATTGCCGTTCTCGGAGGCCTCTGGTTTGCCTGGGAACAGTGGAAAGGAAATGAAGCCATCCAGGTGGACTATCAGACAGAGCCCCTTGAAAAGGGAGACCTGATGATCACCATTGAAGCGACTGGCGTCACGGAGCCTGATGAACTGGTAGACGTGGGCGCCCAGGTCAGCGGAATCATCATGGAGTTCGGCAAGGACCTGAACGGCAAGGTGGTGGATTATTCCAGCCCTGTAAAGGCCGGTCAAATACTCGCGGAAATCGACAAACTTCCCGTACAGCTGGACGTTCAGAGGGCGGAAGCCTCCAAAGCGCAGGCCATTGCCGGCATCGCCCGCGCCAAGGCGGACATTCAGCAGGCCAAAGCCAAGCACCAGCAGGCCAGACTGGACCGGGAACGCGCGGAAAAACTGGGGCCGGGGGATGCCCTGTCCAAATCCAGCTATGACCAGTATATTGCGGATGAAGAAACCGCCCGCGCCAACGTAGCCGTGGCGGAAGCCTCCCTGCAGGAAGCGGAAGCCTCCCTGAAACAGGCGGAAGCCGCGCTGAAAAAGGAAATGCGCAACCTGGAATACACCACCATCAAGTCCCCCGTGGACGGCGTCGTGGTCAAACGCCTGGTCAACATAGGCCAAACGGTGGTTTCCAGCATGAGCGCCTCCAGCCTGTTTTACATCGCTACAGACCTTTCCAAGCTGAAAATCTGGGCTGCCGTGAACGAGGCGGACATCGGCAGCATTCGCAAGGGGCAGGAGGTACTGTTCACCGTAGACGCTTTCGCCGGCCGCAAATTCAAGGGAACGGTGGACAAGATACGGCTGGACGCAACCATGACGTCCAATGTAGTCACTTACATCGTGGACATTGATGTTCCCAATCCGGACAAGCTTCTTATCCCTTATCTGACGGCAAATGTCCAATTCGTGGTGGAAGACATACGAAACGCCTTCCTCGTTTCCAATGCGGCCCTCCGCTTCCGCCCGGAAACAGAACTGGTCAGCGCTGAACAAAAAGCGGCTTTTGACCGGATGCAGCCGGAACTAGCCGCTCCCGTCCGGGACGGTCAGAAGAAAAAAGCCGTGGTTTGGGAATTGCGGGACAATCTTCTTTATCCCCACCTGGTCACCAAAGGGGAAAGCAACGGCATGCTGACGGCCATTGCGGGAGAAACGCTCCGGGAAGGAATGAAAATCGTTTCCACAGCGCAGATATTGAACCGCTCCGACAGTTCGGAAGACGGCTCTTCCGCCTCCGCCGGCGGGGAAAATCCGTTCGCGCCCAAGATGCCCCCGCGCCGCAAGCCAAGCACAGGCAACACGAAGACGCCCGCCCCGGCTGGCAACGGCGGCCCTCCCCCGCCTCCCTAACCCGGGGAACCGTCTTCATTCGACCGCTTAATTACTCTTTTTTTACCGCATCAAGCATTACAGCAACGTGATCCGCTTACGTGACATAACCAAGGTATACCACCTGGGAGAAATAGACCTTCAAGTGCTCAAGGGCATCACTCTGGATATCAATGAAGGGGAATTCGTCTCCCTCACGGGGGCTTCCGGTTCAGGAAAATCCACCCTGATGAATATCCTGGGCTGTCTGGACCGCCCGACCTCAGGCCATTACTATATTGCCGGGGAAGACGTCGCCAAATTCAACGCCGCAGAGCGCGCTACCCTCCGGAACAAGCGCATCGGATTCGTCTTCCAGAACTTTAACCTGCTCTCCCGTACCACGGCCCTGGAAAACGTGATGATGCCTGCCGTATATGCCCACCCTGCCCTCAGCATGAAAGCCATGCGCGAACGTTCCGTGGAATTGCTGAATTTGGTAGGGCTTTCCGACCGCATGGACCACACCCCGGCCCAGCTTTCCGGCGGGCAGCAGCAGCGCGTAGCCATTGCCCGTTCCCTCATCAACAACCCCAGCATCCTGCTGGCGGACGAACCAACGGGAAACCTGGACTCCACTACCTCCAAGGAAGTGCTGCACATGTTTAAGGACCTGAACCGCCAACAGGGAATCACAGTCATCCTGGTGACGCACGACCCCAAAATAGCCGCCTTCACGGACAGGGCCGTCAACATGGCGGACGGTCTTATCTGCGAAGGGATTTCCGATATGCTTAGCAAGGACGACGTATGAAATTCCTTCCTCTCCTTAAAACCTGCATCAGGGCCCTGGTGCGCAATCCCATGCGCGCGGCCCTCACCATCCTGGGCATCATCATCGGCATTGCCGCAGTAATCGCCATGGTGGAAATCGGCCAGGGCTCCACGCTTCAAATTAAAAATACCATTGCCTCTATGGGGGCGGATACGCTGAATATCCGCCCCGGAGCCATCTCCAAAAGCGGAGTCAATACCGGCGCGGGCGGACGGGCCTCCCTGACCAACGCGGACTGCGAAGCCATCGCGAAGGACTGCCCCATGGTTCTGCGGGCTACGCCTGTGGTGCGCGCCAGCGGCCAGGTCATTTACGGCAACAAGAACTGGAGCCCGGAAACTGTAGAGGGCGGTTCCGTGGAATACCTGAAAATCAAAAGCTGGTATGACATGGCGCGGGGCCAGCCCTTCTCCGAGGAAGATGTGGAACAGGCCAGGCGCGTATGCGTCATCGGCCAGACGGTGGCCAAGGAACTCTTCGGGGAGGAAGACCCGCTGGGCAAGGATATCCGCATCAAAAATGTCATGTTCAAAGTCATCGGCATCCTTCAGAAAAAAGGGGCCAATATGATGGGACGCGACCAGGACGACTCCATCATCCTCCCGTGGACGAGCATCCGTTACCGCCTCCAGGGTCTGGGCGGCGGTTCCGCCACCGCTTCCTCCGGCAAAAGCGCCACCACCTTCAACCGGGCGGATAAATACACCGCCAATTCCGTGGATTATTACACGGAAACTACGGACCAGCCCTACACGGACGCTCCCCATCCGCGGCGCTTCAACAACATTGACTTCATCATGGCGCAAATTTCAGACCCGGAACGGTCCTCCGAGGCGATTGACCAGATTACGGAAGTGATCCGCGCCAAGCACAACCTCAAGGACGGCCAGCTGGACGATTTCCGGGTATGGGACATGGCGGAAATGTCCCGCGCCATGAGCAGCACCACGGAAGTAATGACCAATCTGCTGATGATCGTGGCCATGATCTCTCTGGTCGTCGGCGGCGTCGGCATCATGAATATCATGCTCGTTTCCGTCACGGAACGGACCAAGGAAATTGGCCTGCGCATGGCGGTGGGCGCCCGTCCGCAGGATATCATGCGCCAGTTCCTGCTGGAAGCGGTTCTGCTCTGCGTGGTAGGCGGCGCGCTGGGCATCATGCTCGGCAAGGCTATCTCCATCATCGTCAGCCGCACCATGAACTGGGCCACCGCCTCCTCCCCGGAAGCCATGGCTCTGGCTGTAGGCGTCTCCGTGTTCATCGGCCTGGCCTTCGGATGGTACCCCTCCTGGAAGGCGTCCAAGATGGACCCCATTGACGCCCTGAGACACGAATAACTCCTTACTCCTTCTTTTCCCATGTCATCCACGTTCAAGCACCTCCCCCTTCTGGCCGCCTGTTTCCTTGGCTCCTGCATGGTGGGCCCGGATTTCCGGACGCCGTCCAATGACCTCCCCGCCACGTGGGAAGCGAACAGGCCCCCCCACAGTTCGGATAAAGATTTGCGTTCCTGGTGGAATATCTTTGGAGACCCCCAGCTCAACCGCCTGGTCTCCGCTTCCCTCAACAACAATCCGGACATGACCGTGGCCCTGCTCCGCATCCGGGAAGCCAGGGAAAAGCTCCGCGTCTCCCAGGCCTCCCTGCTTCCCGCCGCAGACGCCAGCGCCGGATGGAGCCTGTCTCCGGACAGAGGTTTCCGCAGCTCCTCTTCCCAGAATTTCTCCCTGGGAGCATCCACCTCCTGGGAGCTGGACCTCTTTGGCGGCAACCGGCGTTCCATTGAAGCCTCCCGCGCCTCCCTCATGTCCACGGAAGCTTCCGCAGGGGCCGTGCGCACGGCCCTGCTGGCGGACGTCGCCACGGCCTACTTTGACTGGATTACCGCCTGTGAACAGCTCCGCATCGCCCGGGAACAACTGGAAATCCAACGCAGCACCCTCACCATTGCGGAAAAACGCTACAAAACGGAATTCGCTCCCCGCCTGGATGTGGAGCAGGCCACCTCTACCGTCGCCTCCACGGAAAGCCGCATCCCCGCGCTGGAAGCACAGGTGGCCTCTGCTAAAAACCAGCTCGCCGTGCTGCTGGGCACCTACAATTCCCGTGTGGAACTGACGCTGCCCAAGGCTTCCGTCTTTGAAAAAACGCCCGTCGTTCCAGTAGGCCTCCCCTCCGAACTCCTGCGGCGCAGGCCCGACGTTATCGCCGCTGAAGCGGACCTGCACGCGGCCGTGGCCAACGTGGGCGTAGCCGTAGCGGATCTGTACCCGCGCTTCAGCCTGACGGGTTCCCTTTCCAGCCGCGGCGGAGATTTCGGCCAGCTCTTCAGGGAAAACAACAACGCGTGGTCCCTGGGAGGAAATCTGCTCCAGCCCCTGTTCCGGGGAGGAGCCCTGAGAGCCACGGTACGCGCCCAGAAAGCCGCGGCGGAACAAGCTGCGGAAACTTACCGTAAAACGCTCATCACCGCCGTCTCCGAGGTGGAGGACGCCCTGATCGCCTATGGCAGCTATACATCCCAGATGCAATACCTGCACAAGGAAAACAACGCCAACAGAGAAGCGTTCCAGCTCTCCCGCACCCTGTACATCAACGGCGAGACGGACTTCCTGAACGTGATCACCGCCCAGCGTTCCTGGCTCAGTTCGGAGGAATCCCTGGTCACCATGAAGCAGAACATCCGCAAGGCCGTCGTCCAGCTCGCGCGCGCTCTGGGCGGAGGGTGGTAACCGGCAGCTCCCTCCAAAGGGTCGGGGTCGCCATCCCCGGTAAACGGAACCCTGATTTTTCAACAGGGGACAGGGCAACAAGGGAATGACTGAAGAATCATTCTTGTGAGCCCTCCACGTTCAGATTAGAAAAGGCCGCAAGAATGGAAATGAATAAACTATCCGGAAACTTCCGAGGGGATTTGAACAGATAGCCAGGGTTCAGGTTAAGAACACTCTTCAGCCACTTCTTTCATGACTGCGCTGATCAGGTTCCGGGTTTTCACGCCGGGCAGCACATTCAGGTCCATGCGGTTCATCGCGTAGCCGAAGGAAAGTCCGTAAGCCGGATCCGCAAAGGCATGGGAACCGCCCGCCCCGGCATGTCCGAAACCGCCGGAACCGAACAGATGGCGCAGCTTGCGGCCCGTGGCGGGATCTGTGGGATCATGCATGAAACCGCAGGAAAAGGCGGTGGGCGTTTTCAGCGTCAGGTCCGGCCCGTCAATGACGACGTTCCGCATCCAGCCGCGCACGGCGGACGGGAATACCCGGAGTTCATCCAGCCCCAGGCAGGCCTGGTAGAACTGCGCCATGCCGCGGGCGGAAGCCACGCCGCCGAAGGCCGGAACTCCGGACACCCACGCTTCCGGCGCGTTCATCTGCCGCACACTGTTCAGCCCTATTAGAGTATTGAACGCACGGTGTACGGGCGTGCCCTTGTTCATGTATTCCAGATAAAACGGCGTCCCCATGTTGGACATGTCCATCTTGCCGGGATACAGCGTCGCCACGCGGTTCCATTCGGATTCCGGCAACCTGATGTAAAAGTCCAGATTCAACGGTTTGCGGATGTATTCCTCCCAGTAACGCCACAGGCGTTCCCCGGTCAGCCGGAGCATGAGTTCATCAAGCATCACCCCGTAAGTATGCGGATGGTAACCGTGTTCCGGAGGCTGCCACGCCGGAACGGTTTCCTCCAGGGCGCGCGCGCAATCCTCATGGTCAAACACGTTTGCCGTCCGGGAAAAGGCCGCCAAGCCGCATTGATGGGACATCATCTGCGCAATAGATGCATAAGGCAGCGGGAATTCAGGCCACAGTTCCCCCATGCTCATCTGCGGCGAGGCTCCCTGCTGGTGCAGGGCCAGCAGAAGGGCGGCGGATGCGGCCCCCTTGGTGGCGGAGTAAACAGGCACCAGCGAATGTTCCGTCCACGGACGCGTTTCATCCGCTGCAGCAAACCCGGAATGCAGGGAAACAATCTCCCTTCCCTCCTGCCAGACAGAAACGGATGCGCCCAATTCTCCGTAATTACGAAAGTTTTCCTGAAAAGCTTCGGTTATCTGCCGGTAATCATTCATTCCCTTAAAAGGCCCGGCGTTACTTCCAGGGTCCAAACAGGAACATACTCCCCTCCGGCTCCGAAGGCAAGCTCCGGCGCTGACCATCCAGGACAGGCTACGAAAGTAAGCATTCGTCTTTCGCATGAGCGGCCAGGCATTTCCCGGCGCCCACTTCATCCGGCTCATCCTTTGGAGAGAATTAAGAAAGCCGGAACCATGTCACCTTCTTTCCAGGGACAATACGCGCAGCCGCTTTTCCTCTACCCTGAACTTCACCTCCCAGCCAGAGAACAGAAGGCCGTAAACCCGTTCCGGATCGTCCTGATACTGGGGGCGGGGATCCAGGGACAGCGTATCTTCCAGCGCAACTCTCTCTTCCGGAGACATGGAACTGCCAAAAGAATCGGGGATTTCCACGTCCAGCCGTTCATAGGGGACGGCCGTAAACCCTTCCGACGCCCCCGGGATGCAGTCCGCCAGAGGAACATAGGGTTTGATGTCCAGAATGGGGGTGCCATCCACCAAATCCACGCCGGAAAGATGCAATACCGGCCCGTCCAGAGGATGCAGTTCCACTTTTTCCAGCCTGACGGCAGACAATCCGATGGGATTGGGGCGGAACGGCGCACGCGTGGCGAACACCCCCATGCGCACATTGCCCCCCAGCCGCGGCGGCCGGACCGTAGGGCTCCACCCCTTATTCACGTTTTCACTGAACACCCAGACCAGCCACAGATGGGAAAACCCTTCCAGCCCGCGAACGGCGTCCGGATGACGGAACGGAGGCTCAAATACCAGCCGCGCCCGCGCGCCCGGAACCAGGCCACTCTGGCGCGGCACGCCAAATTTGTCCGGATAACACGTGCTGACGCGGGCGACGGGCTGCAAGCGGAAGCTGACGGTTAATCATTAATAGTTGCCGGCCTTTCTCCATCACGCTCTCATCAGAAGCAGTGGAGCTGTTCTCCGAGCACTACGGCATCCACCTTCCCCTTCAGGGTTTTGCCCAGGAATGGGGTGTTGCGGGCGCGGCTGCGGAGCGTTTCATCCGTGACGGGCGTTTCTCCTTCCGGGTCAAACACCACCAGATTGGCCGGAGCCCCCTCTTCCAGAGAGACGGGGGCCAGCCCCATCAGCCTGCGGGGAGAGTCGCTGCAGGCGCGCACCACCGTCCGCCAGGACATCTTTCCAGGTTCCACCAGATACTGGTAAATAGCGGGCAGGAACGTATCCAGCGCAATCATGCCCTGCGGGGCGACAATGAAATCCTGAAGTTTGGAAAACGGCGTGCAGGGCGTGTGATCGGAGACGATGCAGTCAATGGTGCCGTCATTCACGGCGGCAATCAGGGCATCCACATCCGACTGGTCGCGCAGGGGCGGCAGCGTTTTGTAGCAGGTATCGTACCGGCCCACGTCCTCATGCGTGAACAGGAGATGGTGAAGCGCCGCTTCCGCGCTCAGCCCGGCGGTTTTCGGCTTGCACCGGCGCAGGATATCCACGCTGCCGGCCGTAGAGACGGTCTGCACATGCAGGGAGTTGCCCGTATCCACGGAAAGGCGGATGATGGTTTCCAGCCCTATTTCCTCCGCACAGGAGGGGGACCCCATCAAGCCCAAACGGTAGGAGGTAGTGCCCGGGTGCATGGCCGCCCTGGCCGTCAGGGACGGCACGTCTCCGCGCAGGGCGAAAGTGAGGTTCAGATTGCTGGCGTACTGCATGGCGCGGTACAGCAGAAGCATGTTGTCCGGCGCGCGGTCCCCGTCCGTAATGAAACGGACGCCCTTGGCCCGCAGGGAATCATAGGAGGCCTGCTCTTCCCCGCCGTCCCCCTTGGTCAGGCACCCGGAGGGGATCACCTCCACCAGAGCATCCGTCCGGCATATTTCCATGAACGTGGTAATCTGGGCGGCATTGTCCATCACGGGTTCGGTATCCGGCATCGCCATCAGTCCGGTCACCCCGCCATGCAGGGCGGCGGCAGTAGCCGTAGCCACACGCTCCTTGTCCTCCCGGCCGGGCTGGCACAAATGGGCATGGATGTCAAACAAGCCGGGCAGAACAAGCTTTCCGGAAGCGTCCAGCGTCTTTTCCGCGGCGCTTTCCAGAAGCGTTCCGGCAGGAGCTTTGGCTGTAATCACTCCCCCGGAAACCAGAAGATCCGCCGGGGCGGAACCGTCCGTCAGCCGGGCATTGCGAATAAGTACGGAAGTTTTCATGAACAATCAGTGCTGGGTTTGCGGAGTGAGATGGTAAAGGATGGACATGCGGCAGGCGATGCCGTTTTCCACCTGGCGGTTGATCAGGCAGCGCTCGTAGTCCATCGCCAGGTCACAGATTTCCACGCCGCGGTTGACCGGCCCCGGATGCATGATATACAGCCCTTCACCGGAAATGCGCTTCAGGCGCTCTTCCGTAACGCCGTAAATCTTGTTGTACTCCCGGGCGCTGGGGAAGAAGGGGGCGTCCTGCCGCTCCTTTTGAACGCGCAGCAGGTAAATTACGTACGGTTTCCAAGCAAACGCCTCATTGAAATCGGAAAAGCGGGGAATGCCGGAATGTTCGGTGCGCGGCACCAGGGAACCCGGCCCCAGGAAGGCCACTTCCATCCCCAGCCTCTTCATCAGCAGGGAGGTGGAACGTGCCACGCGGGAATGCAGGATGTCCCCCACAATCAGAACGCGCTTTCCCCTCACCTCCGGAAACACCTCCCGGATGGTAAAGGAATCCAGCAGAGCCTGGGAAGGATGGGCATGCGCTCCGTCTCCGGCGTTCACCACACTGGCGCAGGTATGGCGCGCAATCACGTTCGGCAAGCCGCTGTTGTAATGGCGCACGATCACATAATCCACTTTCATAGCCTGGAGCGTGGCGATCGTGTCCTGTACGGATTCCCCTTTCACCACGGAAGAGGTGGACACCGTGAAATTGGTCACGTCCGCAGACAGGCGTTCCGCCGCTACTTCGAAGGAGGAACGGGTACGGGTGCTGGGTTCATAAAAAAGCGTCAGAACGGACTTGCCTTTCAGAGCGGGCACCTTTTTGACGCTTTTGGTAAAGAGCTCTTTCATCGGGCCGGCCGAATCCAGCAGCGTATGAATTTCCTCATCAGTCAATGAGGAGATATTAAGAAGATCCTTGCGGGGATTCATGGGAAATGGAGAATGAATTGAAAAATTTTCAGTGGGAGGGAATGACTACGCAGTCCTCGCCGTCGGACTCCTTCATGCTTACGATGACCTTGGCTCCGGCATGGTCCAGCACATGGCCCGTGTAATCCGGCTGGATGGGAACTTCCCGACCACCGCGGTCAATCAAGCACGCCAGCTCAATGCGGGCCGGACGGCCGTAGTCGAAGAGGGCGTTCAGGGCCGCACGTATGGTGCGTCCCGTATAAAGGACGTCGTCCACCAGCACCACCCTCATGTCATCCGTGGAAAACGGCAAATTGGAGGAACGGAGGGAGGGCCGGGCTTCCAGCTTGAAGATATCATCCCGGTACAGGGAAATATCAATAGAGCCGTACTGGGCTTCCACACCCAGCTTCTTGACCTTGTCCACCAGACGCCGGGCAATCACGTCCCCCTGGCTGAGCAGGCCGACGATGGCGAGGGGTTCTCCTGGAAAACGGGCCACAATGCCGTGGGCCATGCGCTCAAGAGCACGGGAAATTCCCGGACCGTCCAATACGATTTCCTGTGAAGGAGGAGTCATCTGCCGGATAGGGAAAAAAGTTCACGTTACAGCCCCGCCAGCTTTAAAATGCGGTGGGCGGCCATGGCGGCATTGACGGGGGTTTTCTTATGCAGGCCAACCGTGGTGCAGGGCACGCCGCCGGGGCACTGGGCAATCGCCAGCAGGGCGTCAATACCGTTCAGGGGGCCTCCGGGAACCGGCACGCCGATAACCGGGAGGGAACAGCTCATCACCACCACGCCGGGAAGGGCGGCGGACAGGCCGGCCACAGCCAGAATAACCGCCTTTTCTCCGCTGGCTTCCAGATCCCCCAGAAACCTAATCAGCTCCGGAAGGTCGCGGTGGGCGGACAGAACGGTTTCTTCATAAGGAACGTTCTCCTGAGCAAAATACTCGCGGGCCGGTTCCATAAAGGGCTTATCATTCGGGCTGCCGTAGATGACGATGACTTTCATGGCTGTATGTGCTGTTGTGAAACTTGCGGATTATGACCCCAAGCCCCCTGCCCTGGCAAGACTTAACCTGCAAAAAAAATGAAGAACCCCGGTTGGAAATGAAAAACGGGAAGAAGAAAACGCCGGAATCCCGGAACCGTTCCGGGGAACCGGCCCGGCATCCTTGTCATTCCTCCATTCCCGCTTCCCCCGTCCCTTCATCCTCTCCGGGAATCTTCAGTTTTCCGGAGAGGATATCCTTCCTGATCCGGTGAAGAGCCTTCAGCCTTTCCGCTTCACCCAATCCTTCCGTTTCCCGCATCAGGAATGAAGAAAACTGTACGGAACAACTCTCCAGCCGATATTTTTCCAGAATACTTCCCCCCATCTTCATGTATTGGCCTCCGCACTCCCCGTAAGCGTTCAGTATTTCATCCGCAGTCATCTTCTCCTTTTCCACCCGTTCCAGCAATTTACTGAACTCCCTAATCATCTTCAGATGCATGGCGCGGTAATCGGAAGGGCATTTATCCAGCATCCCAATCCATTCGGGAGATTGAATATACTTGAGCGTGGCCACCAGAACCGCACGATTGTCCTTTTCCTCCAACTCCACAATGCACGTCCAAATAATACCCAGCTGCAAGTGTCTGGCTATAGCCTCCCTGTATGCCGCCACTTTTTTTCCTTCCTCCATTTCCAAATCCACATTAGCCATGGAGGGCGCCGCAATATCCTGGGACATGCCGGAAAGCGTCATCAAAAACGCAGGAAGGATTCCCCACCGGAACAGATTTAACATGAAAACACGTTACAGAAATCTTTTACGCATGGTCAACAATATTCTTCCCTCCCGGGAAAAACGAGCCGGCTTCCATTTCCCGGCCTGATGATCCGGTTCCGGTATAATACAGAGGGGGGGACGCAAGCGCGTACATCTATCCGGAAAAGCAGAAAACCTGCACCGCACTGATGACTGCCGACCGCTTGGGAAAAACCTAGCGGGCCGCCTGCTGCGCCACGGCCTCCGCACAACGGCGTCCATCCAGGGCGGCGGAAACAATGCCTCCGGCGTAACCCGCCCCTTCGCCGCATGGGTACAGTCCCTCCAGACCGGGATGCTCCAGCGTGGCAGGGTCCCTTGGAATGCGCACGGGGGAGCTGGTGCGCGTCTCACAGCCAATGAGCTGGGCGGAAGCTCCGGCAAATCCCCGCCATTTACGGTCAAACTGCCGCAGCCCCTCCCGCATGCGCCAGACGATCCCTTCCGGGAGCAATTCATGAAGGGGATGGGATACAATGCCGGGGTGATAGCTGGTAGGCAGCAGGGAAGAAGAAACGCGCCCTTTCAGAAAATCCTCCACCTTCTGGGCCGGGGCTTTCTGCATGCCTCCTCCGGCACGGCAGGAAGCCGTCTCCAGCGCCTTCTGGTACGCCACGCCCGCCAGCGCTCCGTGTTCCCTGCAAAACGGTTCCGTATCTTCCGGATGCACGCTGACTACAAAACCGGCATTGGCAAATGGGGAATCCCTCCGGGCCAGAGACATGCCGTTGACCACCACCTCATCGTTTTCCGTGGCGGCGGGAACGATGAACCCGCCGGGGCACATGCAGAAGGAGTGGACGCCGCGGTCCTGAATGGTGGTCGTCACGGAATAACGGGCCGCCGGAAGCTGCTCCGGACGCTTCTGCTCCGGATTCAGGTGGTACTGACGCGCGTCCACAAACGCCTGGGGGTGCTCAATGCGTACCCCCACGGCAAAGGATTTCTGTTCCAGAGCCAGCCCCTCCGCCAGCATCATGCGGTACACGTCCCGCGCGCTGTGCCCGGTAGCCAGCAAAACGGAATCCGCCGCGAATTCCCGGCCATCCGCACAGGCCACGCCGCGTATGCGGCGGCCGTCCGCAGAACGGAGCAGATGCTCTACACGGGTATTGAAATGAACTTCCCCGCCCGCGCGAAGGATGGATTCCCTGATGGCTTTGACGACATTGGGCAGCAGGTTGGAGCCGATATGCGGATGAGCGTCCGTTAAAATTTCCCGTGGCGCCCCGTGGGCTACAAAAATCTCGTAAACCTCCCGCACGGGGCCTCTCTTGGTCGCGCGCGTAAACAGCTTTCCGTCGGAAAACGTGCCTGCCCCTCCCTCTCCAAAACAGTAATTGGAATCCTCCATCACCGTGCCGCGGCGCAGGATGGGAGCCAGGTCAAACCGGCGGGAAGAAACGTCCTTTCCCCGTTCCAGCACCACAGGCTTTATGCCCAGCTCCAAACAGCGGAGCGCGGCGAACATTCCGGCCGGTCCGAACCCGATGATCAGTGCCACAGGGGAGCCGGGACGGACGGGCGGATAGTCCCGGGAAGGAAGACGTTCCGGCGGCAGCTGTTCATCCACCCCGACCAGCAGACGAAGCTGGAAGAGAATTTTTTTCTGCCGGGAATCAATGGATTCCTTCACCAGCCGCAAATCCCTGATACGGGAGGAGGAAATACCCAGCTTCCGCGCCACGGCGGCGCGGCGCGCGCGCTCGCTGCCGGCCTTTTCCATCGGCAGAATCACATCCACCGTTATTCCTTCCCCTCCGCTCACAGTCCCTCCTTCCCCGGCCGGGGCTGCTGCTGGGTGATGCAGTGGATGGCGCCGCCTTCCAGCACCAGCTTGCGGGCATCCACCCCTATTACCTGTTTTCCGCTGAAACACTCACGCAGAATGCCCAGGGCGCGATCGTCATTCCGGGGCTGGTTGAATACGGGAACAATGACGGCCTCATTCACAATGAGGAAATTGGCGTAACTGGCAGGAAGCTGGTCCAGCCGCCAGTCCTCCGCATGAAGGGGGGCCGGCATCGGCAGGGGGATCACCTCCACGCCGGAGCCGTCCACGCATCTCAAATCCTGAAGGCGTTCATTATTCTCCGCCAGAGCGCGGTAATGGGGAGAGGAAGAATCCGTCTCCACAATGGAAACTACGGCATCCCGGCACACAAAACGCACCATGTCGTCAATGTGGCCGTCCGTATCATCCCCTTCAATGCCGGAACCGAGCCAGAAAACGGCTCTGACGCCCAGCATGCGCCTCAATTCCTCTTCAATCATGGCCCGGCTCCAATCCGGATTGCGGTTGGGATTCAGCAGCACGGACTCCGTCGTCACCAGCAAGCCGTCCCCATTGCCCTCAATCGCCCCCCCTTCCAGAATCATGGAAGAACTGCGCAAGGGAAGCCCCAGCGCCGCTCCAATCAGGGAGGGAACTTCGTTGTCCAGATCCCACGGAGCAAATTTGCCGCCCCACGCATTAAATTGCCAATCCGCCAGCATCAGGGAACCGTCCTTCACATCCTGAACGAAAACGGGGCCGTGGTCCCGGCACCACACGTCGTTGGTCGGGTGGTCGAACAAGCGGAATTGCTCCTCCCGCACTCCGGCAGCCTGCATCGCCCGCCTGATGCCGGGATGAAGGGGTGCCGCGGCATTCACGCACACAAGGGCATGCGGGGCAATGGCAGCGGCCACGCTCCCATAAGTCCTCTGCAATTCATCCAGCCCTCCTTGCCACAAATCCCTGCGGTGGGGCCAGGACAGCCAGACAGCATCCTGGGGTTCCCATTCAGCGGGCCAGCGTACATCGGGTTCCTTGTTCATGGCGGTATCGGGCGGTTTAACTGGGCTGGTCCTGAAATTCATAAGGCTCTTCAAAAGCTTTGCGGAAATTCATGAACCCCTTGAAATCATCCAGAGAGTCCTCCGGCTGTTTGGAAAAAACGTCTTCCTCAATCAGTAAAAAAACCATTTCCCCCACATTCTTTCCGTTCCTAATCCCCCATTCCTTCATCACGGTGGAAGCCATAGGCCCGAACTGGGCGAGAGCGTAATCCCGAAATCCTTCCAGCAGTTCCTGTCCGCTGACATGCCTCTGAGAGCCGTTTTCCCGCTCTTCAACACGCTGCATGGTAAAATCCAGCGCATCTTTCAGAAAGGAATACGCCCGTTCCGCAAAACGGGGATCCTTCCGTACAATACGGCTCACGGCATCTTCAAACGTAGGGGCGGTCATAGCGGCTCGCCGCTACCCTATACGGCTCCTTGTGAAAATCAAGATTTTTGGGAAACGCGCCGGCTTCAGAACCTCCCTCAGGGAAAGCATGGAAAAACGAAAGCGGCCGCACCCCCGCTGGAGCCTGAAACGCCAGACGCCGCAGACGGAAAAGCCCAGCCATGATACAAAGCCTTAAAAAACGCACGCGCCCGCATCCTGAATATCATGCCTTTGCACGGGATGCTCTCCGGCTGGCGGCAGATTTCACATGCTGATGCCGTCAAAAAGCCCTGTAAGCAGGAAGGAAACCTTGCCAGCTTCTGGTCCGTTTGTTATGAACGGAATACTTTATGTTCCGTTCCTCCATCATGCTTCTGGCAACCATGCTGTGCGTTTCCTGCGTATCGCACCGGCCTATCCAGGACAGCAGTTCCCCGCCCATTGACGCGGCCAATCCCCTGGACGGCACCCCCGTGGCGCTGGCGTGGAGTGCCGGAACGCAATTAATGATGGGCGTGGACACGGGAGCAGTCCAGACCTCCCTGCTTTTCTCCCCCGCAGTGGAATCCATCGGCGCCCGCCTTCGCGGCAGGGGAGCCATGCGCACGGCCAACGTGCCCGTTTCCCTGAAAGATGACGAAGAACCCATTTCCCGGAAACAGGACGTGGTGATGGCGGACCAGGCTCCGTATGACGGTTTGCTGGGCTGGGAATGCATCCGGAAATATGTGTGGAACATCAACTACCCCAAACGCTCCCACCGTTTTTTCAATAAACTTCCCTCCAGGATAAAAAACTGGAACAAGCTTTCCCTGATCCCCGGGTCCGACTACCCGCAAATCGCGGACAAGCACGGAAGGCGCATCATTCTGGACACGGGAGCCCCCCACGCCGTCTATATCTCCAAAAAACGCTGGAACGCCATTAAGCAGGCCTACCCGGACGCGTTCGTCAGCGTCTATTCCGGCTACAGCCCCGCCGCCGGCGGCTTTTACGCCCATGAATGCATGCATGTAAGCTCCTTTCAGCTGGGCCCCCTGGAATTAAAAAACATCCTGCTCTGCGAAAGCTTCGCCAACCCGGAAGTAATGGGCATCCCCGATGACATCGACATTATCCTGGGCTACGGCGCTCTGGCCGCGCGCCAGTTCTGGCTGGACGGCCCGGGGAACGCCCTTTATTTCAGCTCCACCAGCCACCGGATGCCCGCCCCCGCCTCCTTCAACCTGATGGGAGGAACTTTCATCCAGGACCGCAACGGGAACGGCCCCATGAAAGCTTACGTGGCTGAGTGGTCGCCCGCATGGGACGCCGGCCTCAGAACGGGAGACGTGCTTATTTCCATTAATGGAAGAAAGAATCCCTATCCGGACCTCGTAGAATACGTTACCACCCAGCGGGGGGCCCAGGCCAGCGTGGTGGTCCAGCGCAGGAACAGGCTGGTGCGCATCCAATGGGAAGTTCCGGCCGCCCCCCCCGCCGGGGACTATTACCCCACGCCCCAGGCCATTACGGAACAGGAATTCGAAAAACACGTCAGGCAGCAGGAAAAAAAAGAACAGACCCAACCACCCGCAGACGGCCAGCAGCCCCCGGCTACTGCCGGAGAAACTCCGGATGAAGCCGCTCCCGCACCTGACGGGAAAACGGACAAAGCCTCCGCTGCCTGAGCCAGACCAGCAACCAGCCCTTTCTCCACACCGGCATGAACAACGCGCAACACCAGAATACCCAGCCTTCCGCCGTCCCCGCCATTCCCTCCCCCTTCCAGAAAAAAACCTGCTGGCATGCCCTGACAGGCGCCTCCATTCTGGTGATGCTGTGCATCGCGGCTTTCGTCATTTTTGAAGTAGTGGAAGTTCTGGGGTTCCTGGAACCGGTGCTCCTGCCCATCCTGATTGCCGCCGTCGTGGCGTATCTGCTGGAACCTATCGTTTCCTGGCTGGTGCATTTCAGATTCTCCCGCTCCTGGGCCGTAGTTACGGTCATGTTTGCGGCTCTGGCTGTCCTGGTAGGCTTTGGAGCCACGATTCTTCCTCCCCTGATCAGGCAAACGGACGAACTGATCGACAACCGGATGGAGCTATGGAACAAAACCTCCGAACTGATTGACTCCACCATTGAAATACCCTTCATTTCCCGCACCATTGACAGTGTTTACAGAACCAGTCTGCGGGAACTGAATACCAGCCATTATACGGAGGCGGAAATCCATGACCTGAGAAACGCCCGGACCGCCCGGGAAAAACTGGGAGCCTACATGACCATCAATTCCTCCTTTTACCAGGACAAGCTGATGAGCTGGCTCACTTCCGGAGGGAGAGCCCTGTACAGCACCATAGGAATCATGGTCAGTATCCTGATCACGCCCATCTTCGCTTTTTATTTTCTGCTGGAGGCGGACAAAATCAAAGAAAAATGGCCCAGCATCCTGCCCCTGAAAGTCTCCAAATTCAGAAAAGACGTGGTGGAGACCATGGAGGAAATCAACGGATACCTGATTTCCTTCTTCCGCGGACAGATGCTGGTAAGCATCATTGAAGGCATTCTGATCGCCATTTGCCTGAAACTGCTCGGCCTGCCATACGCCATCACCATCGGCGCCGCGGTCTGCGTGCTGGGCATTGTTCCCTACCTGGGCATTATCACCGCCTTTATCCCTGCGGTGCTGCTGGCCTGGTTCACATGGGGAGATTTCCAGCACGTGCTGATTGTTTCCGGCATCTTCCTGGCCGTCAACCAATTTGACGGATGGGTCATCCAGCCGAAAATCGTGGGGGATTCCGTAGAACTCCACCCGCTCACGGTCATGTTTTCCGTGCTGATCTGGACGCTCATTCTGGGCGGCTTGGTCGGCGCCCTGCTGGCTGTCCCCCTGACGGCAGCCATCAAGGTCCTCTACAAGCGGTACATCTGGCAGAATGCCAGCATGCGCCCCATGACGGAACCCGTGCTTCCGCCGGAACAGCCCGGCGAACAGCCTCCGGACAATCCCGAAGGTCCGGCCCGCGCCTGAACAGCCGCATCCTTCCAACCGCCTTTTCCAGAAAATATCATCACACACACCTGGCAACATGAATAAACCCGCATTACACCTGATGCTTGCCCTGGCAGCGGCGGCAGCCTGCCCGGCCGCAGTCACGCCCAAGGTCAAGCCTCCCAGGGCCATCGTCATGATTTACGCTGACGACCTTGGCTACGGAGACGTAGGCTGCTATGGAGCCAAAGGGATTCCCACCCCCTCTATCGACAGGCTTGCCGAGCAGGGCTGCCGCTTCACGGACGCCTATTCCACCACATCCGTCTGCACCCCTTCCCGCTATGCCCTGTTCACCGGGGAATACCCGTGGCGCAAGGAAGGCACGGGCATCCTGCCGGGAGACGCCGCCCTCATTATCGATACCAAGAAACCCACCCTGCCCAGGATGCTCCAATCCCACGGCTACAAAACCTACATGGTGGGCAAATGGCACCTGGGCCTGGGGGAAAAGGGGAAGAAAATTGACTGGAACAGGCATATCTCTCCCAGCCCGAACGAAATCGGATTTGACGAAAGCTTTATCTTCGCCGCTACGGGCGACCGCGTTCCCTGCGTGATTCTGGAAAACGGCAATGTCCGCAATCTGGACCCGAACGACCCCATTGAAGTATCCTACAAGCACAACTTCCCCGGGCTTCCCAATGGCAAGGACAATAAGGACCAGCTCAAACTCATGTGGAGCCACGGGCATAATCAGGCCATTATCAACGGAATTGGACGCATCGGCTTCATGAAGGGAGGCAAAAGCGCCTTGTGGAAGGATGAGGAAAACGCCGATGTAATTACGGATAAAGCCATTGAATACATCCAGAAGAGCGCCAAAGCCAAGGAACCGTTTTTCCTGATGTTCGCCACGCATGACATCCACGTGCCGCGCTGCCCGGAAAAACGCTTTGTAGGCAAAAGCCGGCACGGCGTGCGCGGTGACGTGACCGTGGAACTGGACGACTGCGTGCGCCGCATCACGGACGCTCTGCAACAGGCCGGTCTGGAAAAAGACGCCCTGGTGATCTTCTCCAGCGACAACGGCCCCGTGCTGGATGACGGCTACAGGGATTTCGCCGTCCGGGACAATGCCGCCCATTCCCCCGCCGGCCCTTTCCGCGCAGGCAAATACAGCATTCTGGAAGGAGGTTCCCGTATTCCGTTCATCGTCAAATGGCCCGGCGTGGTCTCCCCCGGAACCACAAGCAAAGCCCTGCTCAACCAGATGGATCTGGGAGCTTCCCTGGAACAACTGCTGGCCCCCGGCAAGGCCAATTCCTTCCGTGACTCTGAAAACGTGATGCCCGCCCTTCTGGGCAAATCCGCCAAAGGCCGTGACTACCACGTCATCAACAGCACCGGCAAAGCGTTGGCGATCCGCCACGGCAAATGGAAGTTCATTCCCGCCGGCGTTGCCATCCGCGACGGCATCAACGGGGCCTCCGCGAAAATGAGCAAGTCCCCGGAAGGAGGAAGCCTCTTTGACCTGGAAAAAGACCCGAAGGAACTTGACAACGTAGCCGCCCGGCATCCGGACATTTGCGAGCAGATGAAAGCCAAGCTTGAGGAAATCCGCCAGAGCCCCGAAACCAAGGCTGACCGGGAGGATCTGCTCCCCTTGGACGACTAACCTCTATCCGAGCCAGACCATGAGAGAATCCGCCACATGCTCCCAATGCGGCCACGGGTACACCTACCCGGCCGGGCTGAACGCCAAAACCGGCATGCGCTGCACGGCGTGCGGCGTTCTGATTCACGTCACAACGGGGCTTCCCTTCGGGGAAGCCCCCTCTTCACTATCCGGCCGCAAACCGGAAAACGCCATGAAAACGCAGTCCTCCCTGCCTCCCGTCAAGAAAAAGCGGCCGTCCTTCTCCGGACGCGATACTGACGAGCGCGGCATCCGGCAGGAACGTCTGCCGCAGCTGCCACCCGCGGCCCCCGGAGGCCGGATTCCCGCTGCATCATGGCTGGCGTGGGGGCTGTCCCTGATCGCGTTGATTCTGGCCTTTATCTTCCCCTCCTACGGGAACGATTCCACAGATCCGCTGTACATGCTTCAACTCCTGCCCTCCATGGTCTTCGGCTGCTCCGCGGCCATCCTTTTCATCCAGGGCCTGGCGGCCTTGCGCCGCTGAAAAGAGGCAACACCTCTGAAACCATCCGGCTCAATACATCAGCGATCCATCTCTAAAACAGTCTGCCGGACCCCATACCTCTTTCCGCAAAACCGGGCTTTTAGACTTGCCTGTCAAATTGACAGATTTTAAGTTACGTTCCGGTAAACGTTATGGAACGGGAAACAGAGGCAAAGGAAAACCTGTGGAGAACCAGACTGGATGCCGTCCTGATGCACAGAATATGGGGGTCCCTTATTTTCCTGGGCATTGTTTATATTATTTTCTTTCTGAGCTTCGCTATCGGGGATCCGCTGGTCAGGCTCATCCAGACGGGCACCCAGCTGTTCAGCGTCTGGGCCTGCCGCATGCTGGAACCGTGGCCCCGCCTGCAATCCCTGCTGGGGGAAGGCGTGGTAGGCGGCGTGGGCGGAGTACTGGCCTTTCTGCCCAACGTGGTTCTCCTCTTCGGGGCCATTACTGTGTTGGAAAACAGCGGATATATGATGAGGGTTTCCCGCCTGATGAGCCGCATCATGAAAATCATGGGATTGAACGGTAGCAGCTTTGCCCCCCTCCTGCTGGGATTCGGCTGTTCGGTTCCCGCCATCCTGTCCACCAGGAGAATTGAAACGCGCAGCGACCGTCTGGTTACCATCGCCGTGCTGCCCATGATGAGCTGTGCGGGCCGCCTGCCGATCTACATGATGTTCGTCTCCGCCCTGTTTCCCTCCCGCCTGCAGGCCCCCGTTCTGTTCGGGATTTACGCCAGCGGCGTCCTGCTGGCGCTGTGCTGCGCCCGGCTTCTGAAAAACACGCTTTTCAAGGCGCCCCAGAGGGATTCCCTCCACCACATGAAACGCCTGCGCCTCCCCTCCCTGCGGAAGGTGGGCATCCTGATGTGGTCGCGGGCCTTCATGTATGTCCGGAAAGCGGGCACCTTCATCCTTGGGGCCTCCATCATCCTGTGGTTCCTGAACACCTACCCCAGGCCGGAAGAAGACACGGCGCCGACAAACGCAGCGGCCATGGAACGTTCCTACGCCGGACAAATAGGCCATTGGATGGAACCCGTCACGCAGGTAGCCGGATTTGACTGGAAAATCAATTCCGCCCTGGTGGGAGCCTTTGCCGCCAAGGAAATCTTCGTCACCCAGATGGGCATTCTCTATGCGGTGGAAGACGGGAATTCGGGCCCGGCGGCCCAGCAGACATTGAACGCCCGCCTTAAAGCCAGCTACACCCCTCTCCAGGGCATCAGCATCATGATATTCTGCCTCATCGCCCTGCCCTGCATCGGCACCGTTACCGTCGCCAAAAGGGAAGCGGGCACCTGGTGGTTCGCTCTGGCGCAATTCGGCGGATTGACCCTCCTGGGTTTTGCAACGGCCACGCTGATTTACCAGACAGGGCTCCTTCTGTAAGGGCCAGCCATAAAAAACCGGGAGCAGGACGCGTCGCTGGAACCTTCCCTGTTTTTGCAAGTCGCCCGGGTATCCTTTTCCGTTTCTCCCCGGGAATCCCTCAGGCAGCCCCCCGCACTCCTCCGCGGGCCGGAAGGACGGTATTCATTTCATCCCATAGCATAGCCGGCCTTTCCCCGGGTCCTTCTCCGTCAATCACCGTACCGTATTCTTTCCTGTCCGTGGCAGCGTCCTCAATGTGGAAGATAACGTGGCCGCCTTTGGGGGCTGGATTGACATTGGAGGCTTGCCTCCCCCCCTGTCCTGTTGATGGTTGGCCTCGTCATCTCCTGCCGCTGCCAGCTTTCAGACTCTTTAACCCCTAATTCACCCTATTTCAACCATACTGCCCTCTTTCATCATCACGGTTATCACTTCCACACATAAAAAAACCGGAGGGATTATTTTCCCTCCGGTTTGCGGATGCGATTGATAAAACCTCTTAAATGGTCTTAATCACGGAAGACTCGTCATCTTCCCTGTCCTCGACAGAAGCGGCCTTCTTGGCGGGAACAGGCGTCTTCTTGACCTTTTCCAGAGCCTTTTCCACCGCCGTAATCACCTTGTCTTCCCCGGTTTTCTGGCTGGACAACTCATTATAAATCTTTTCCTTGGCCTCATAATCAGCCTTGGCGGCAGCATCGCCGGGGTTGGCCTTGAACTTGTCCTCCGCCTTGAACAAAGCTTCCTCCGCAGCCTGGAATTTTGGTTCCACCGCGTTTCTCTGGTCTTCCGCCGTCTGCTTGATGCGGCCCAGCAGGCGAATCACGTACGGGCGGTTGCTGAGCCTCTTGAATGCGGAAACCAGAAACTGGCGGCGTTCGCTCGTTTTGGCATCCGCAATAAGGGGATCAAACAACTTGAGCGTGGCGTTGTCATCCCGGTCACGGTCCACGGAAAGTACGCGGAGAATGGAATCATGAGCCTGAGAACGCACCCGTTCATGCAGGGATTCGTCTTTCCATGCCTTGAACAGGTACGGCACGGCGTCATCCGTATTCCAGTCCCCCCAGGCCGTAATGATGGCAAGCGCCTTTTTGGGATCCTCCTTATAGCTCTGTTCCATCATGTCCAGCACCTTGGGATCCCCGGTGCGGGCCAGCAGCTTGTAGAGCATTTTAACATTTTCCTCCGGCATGTTTTTCTGATGCTGGAGCAGTTTGGAGGAAAGAGCCTTGCGCTTGGCCGGAGGAGCTCCGTCAATCAGGTAGCGGGCCGTACGGAAAGCGGAGGAAATCAAATCCGGGGAAGCATCCTTCTTCTGAAGGATTTCCATAACGTCGTCAAGGTCGTCCAGCTTCATGGCAAAACGCATGTACTTGAGCACTACGGCCTGCTTGTCCTGGATCTTCTTGTTCTTGCTGTTGCTGATGGAAGCGTACAGGTCTTTCAGCATATCGCGCATGGCGGGGCTGGAAGACTTGGCCAAGAGGGTCACCATCATGGAATATTTTTCCTTGCTGTACCTGCCGACATTTTTTTTCATGTCTTCCACCACCTGGCGGGCAATATTGTCATCCATCTGGGCCATGATGGAAACCAGGTGGGCGGCTCCGGGCCAGTTTTCCCTGTTGCCCTTGACTCCCCTCACATTGGCGAGCAGCAGAGCGGCATCTTCGGCATCGGGAACGACTTTCACATCCGGAACGCGGCTGAGATTCTTGGAATCAAACAGACGGCTGCGGCCCAGTTTCCCGCCTTCCACTACCAGCGCATTCAGTCGGGCGTTCTCTCCTTCCACCTTTTCTTTCTTGCTGTTGGTGCTCCATGCATAAATTCCTACGCCGGCAGCGATGACAACCAGGGCGCATACCCCATAAATAACACCCCGCAGCAGGGACCTGGATTTATCCACGGAATCGGCCATATCCCGGGCGGATTCCGTTCCGGCAGGAGGCTGAATACCGCCGTCGCCCGCCAGAGGGGCGTCGGCGGCAGGGGAAACTTCTGCGGTATTGACAGGCTGGGGAACCGCGGTGGGAGACACGGAAGAAACGGGAGCGGCCCCCACAGGGGTTTTCAACACTTTCAACTTGGGAACGGTGCTTTCCGGAGCGGCTACTGGCGGTTTCTCCGCCGCAGCGGGAGCGGCGGCCGTCTTGAAAACTTTCAGTTTGGGAGCGGTGCCCGCTGGAGCGGGTTCCGGAACAGACGGTTCCGGAGTCTGCACAGCCGCGGGCGCTACCCCTGCGGCCTGGGCCAGGGCAGCGGCCTGGGCCTCTGCCAGGGCTTTCTGGGCCTCCGCCACCTTGGCGAGGGCATCCTGAATCTGGGCATCCACGGACGGATCAGGCAAGGGGGCGGAAGCGGCTTCCTTTTTCTCCTGTTCCGCCGCAAGGCGCGCTCTTTCCTCTTCAGCGGCTATACGGGCTGCTTCCTTTTCCGCGGCAATGCGCGCGGCTTCGGCAGCCTCCTGTTCCGCCCTGATTCTGGCGGCTTCCTCCTCGGCAGCTATTCTTGCCGCCTCCTTTTCTGCGGCGATACGGGCGGCCTCCTGCTCGGCGGCCGCTTTTTCCGCAGCAATCCTGTCCGCCTCCGCCTGTTCCGCTGCACGGCGGGCGGCTTCCTCCTGTTCCTGAGCCAGCTTGGCCTGCAACTCAGGAGTAAGAAAACGCGGCTTGACAACCTCCACGCCTTCCGCGGCGGGAGAAACAAATTTTACCTTGGGCCCAGCTGCGGGGGCTGCCGTTACCAAACGGCGCCGCAGCTTGGGAGGTTCTGGCGAAGACGGAGTTCCTGTCTGATCGGTCATCATGATAAAATGGCTGGGAAATTGGGATGATTTTATACGATTCCGCTTCTCCCTGCAACCTCAAAATCCCGGCTGGAGAACGGGCGCGGGAACAGCGGCCGCATCCGGATCAACAGGAAAATTGCGGAAAAGGCTTCACCCGGGATATAACATGGAAACGCGTTTAAATATCCCTCAATTTCTCCTGCAAAATCATCAAAAAATCAATCCGTTAGCAATAAAAATCAGGAATAAAGTAAAGAGGACGCGACAGAACTTCAACAACATGCGCCCGTCATTTAAACATCCTCTTAAAAGATATTAAAATATATATACTTTTTTCTTGCCAGACCAAAAATAATTGGTTAAGTAAATAATCACTCGTCAACATCATGAATTCCAACGACAGTACCAAAAACAGGAGGCGCTACACGCCCGAAGAAAAACAATCCGTTCTTGATTTCATTGCTGAACGGAAAACTCAAAACAAAAGGGGCGCTCAGAAAGAAGCCTCCGAACGGTTCGGCATCAGCACGGTGACCATCTCAAGCTGGATGAAGGCATCCAAGGTCAAGCGCGGCCGCAAACCCGGCACCAAAAATACAGCCGCACCCAAAGCGCAGCCTCTCGCAGCCGCCCAGCCCGCCGACCTGCGCCGCCTGGCGGCCGTTCTGGAAGAAATCGCCGAACTTGAAGCCCAGACGGCCAAACTCGACACCCTGCGCGCTGAAGCGGAGGAACTCAAAAACAGGCTGACTGCCAAGCAGGCCTGATTGCTTTTACGCTTTCTTTCTCCGGAAAACCGGCTTTCCCCAAAACGGGAAGCCGGTTATTTTCTTTATGGAGATCGCGCTTGCCCCCCCGGAACAATTCCTTTAATATCCGCCGTTGTGACTCAACCCGCCCACATCGTTCCCGCGAGTCAGTCTGTGGAAGGCATGTATGCCGACTACTTTCTGGATTACGCCTCGTACGTCATTCTGGAACGGGCCGTACCCAAGATTAATGACGGGTTTAAACCTGTGCAGCGCCGTATTCTGCACGCCATGGACCGCCTGGACGACGGGCGTTATAATAAAGTGGCTAACATCGTGGGAGACACGATGAAATTCCACCCGCACGGCGACCGTTCCATTGCAGACGCGCTGGTGGGTCTGGGACAAAAAGGGCTGCTTATCGACACGCAGGGAAACTGGGGCAATATTCTGACAGGCGACCCCGCAGCGGCCTCCCGCTATATTGAAGCCCGCTTCACCTCCTTTGCGCGTGACGTAGTATTCAGCCCCAAAGTCACGGAATGGCAGCTTTCCTACGACGGCAGGAACAAGGAACCGGTCAGCCTCCCCGTCAAATTCCCCCTCCTTCTCGCTCAGGGGGCGGAAGGCATTGCTGTGGGACTTTCCAGTAAAATTCTCCCCCACAATTTCAATGAACTGATTGAAGCCTCCATCGCCTACCTGCGCGGCCAGCCCTTCCAGCTTCTGCCGGACTTCCCGACCGGAGGCGTGATGGACGCTACCAACTACCGTGACGGAGAACGCGGCACGGGCCGCGTCCGCATCAGGGCGCGCATCCTTACGGAATCGAAAAAACTTCTCCGCATCACGGAAATCCCGTTCGGCGTCACCACGGAAATTTTAATTGATTCCATTGTCTCCGCTGCGGAAAAGGGAAAAATTAAAATCGCCCGCATTGAGGACAATACGGCCCAGCATGTGGACATTCTGGTCCATCTCCCGGCCGGGACGGACCCGGAGCAGACGAGGAAAGCCCTGTTCGCCTTCTCCGCCTGTGAAGTCAGCATCTCCCCGAATGCCTGCGTCATTGTGGAGGAAAAACCCAGGTTCATGTGCGTCAGCGACATCCTGCGCTACAACACGGACTCCACCAAGGAAATCCTGCGCCAGGAGCAGGAAATACGCCTCAGGGAACTGAACGAGGCGTGGCACCAGGCAAGCCTGGAAAAAATATTCATTGAAAACCGCATCTACCTCTCCATTGAAGATTCCGAAACGTGGGAAGACGTGCTCGGCACCATTGACCGGGAATTGCAGCCGTTTACATCCCAACTGCGCGCCCCCATTACCAGGGATGACCTGGTGAGGCTGACGGAAATTAAAATCAAGCGCATTTCCAAATTTGACACCTTCAAGGCGGACCAGCACATCCGCCAGCTTGAAGAGGACATCGAACAAACGCAGAAGAACCTCAACCAGCTTACCAAATTCACTATCCGCTGGTTTGAAGCCCTGCGTAAAAAATACGGCGCCGCCTATCCGCGGAAAACGGAAATTTCCTCCTTCGGTTCCGTAAACCGCGCGCAGGTGGCCGTGGCCAATGAAACGTTGTATATTGACGAAGAAGGCTTCGCCGGCTACGGCGTCAAGAAGGGGAATCCCGTCTGCAAATGCTCTACGCTGGATGACGTGTTGATCATCGACAATGCTGGGGTGCTCAAAATCGTGCGGATTCAGGACAAATTTTTCGCCGGTAAAAATCCCCTTTATATTTCCGTCATCAAAAAAGGGGATGACCCCGTGTTCAACCTGATCTACCGGGACGGAAAAGACGGCCCCGTGTACGCCAAGCGCTTCCGCATAGGAGGGTTCACCAGGGACAAGGAATATCCGCTCACCCGGGGCGCGAAGGGAACGCGCATCTTCCATTTCTCCGTGCATGAAACGGAAGAAAACAGTTCCCAGATAAGCGTAAACGTTTACCTGAAAGCCGTTCTGAAACTCCGTAACCTGATCAGGCCCTTCCACTTCGCGGACCTGAGAATCAAGAACCGCGGAGCCCAGGGAAATATCATTACCAGGCATCCTGTGGAACGCGTCTCCCGCATCATGCCTCCGCCCAGATCCGGAAATGAGGAAACGGAGGAACAAACAACCGCTCCTTCCGCAACAGCGGAACGCCCGGAAAGCCCCCCCTCCACGGAAACGCTGCATACGGAAACAGCCCCCCATTTGGAGGAACCGCCAGCCGATCCGCCGCTGGAACAGGGCTCCCTGTTTGACTCCTGAAGCGTTGTGAATCGCTAAAATGGAGACATCCATGCCTGCCGATCCATTTTCGGCTTGCCACAACGGGCCATCTTCTGTAGATATGGGCACCTCATTACCATGCCGCTTTAGCTCAGTGGTAGAGCACCCGCCTTGTAAGCGGACGGTCGTCAGTTCAAATCTGACAAGCGGCTCCATCATAACCCGCTCAAGGTCAATCCTTGAGCGGGTTGCTTGTTGTCAGGCGGGCGTCATTGCCCGTTCCCGCAAATTCCGGCGTGTCGCTTTTTAACGTTCATTATTCGTTAATATTTCCAGCGGAATGCAGCAGCCGACGGAAATAAAGCAGATGCAACATCTGGCAAGAGCATCATTCCACTCACGGCCATATCCGTCAGCTTCCAGCAGCGAAGGGTCACTCCACTTTTGGAGCGGTAAGGAGGTTCCGTTGGCAACAACGCCGCCTCAGGAAGCCGTTTTCCCCCTTGAATACGCCTTCATTGCCGTTCCGCCCAACTGAAACCATAATTCGACCCAATGAACACTACAGAAAGAACCATGGCTGCGGCCACCCTGCGCCTGGAAGACGCCCGCGTCACCGGGCCGGATTCCCTGCGCGTTTCCCGCCTTCCCGCCGCCGACAAGGGC